>Ga0208034_1000059_pt1 | contig 119346 bp, 106 predicted proteins | sample June2015DPH_8_10_FD_184699 | JGI IMG/M metagenome (GOLD analysis project Ga0208034, IMG submission 184699) | Peatland microbial communities from SPRUCE experiment site at the Marcell Experimental Forest, Minnesota, USA - June2015DPH_8_100... | ecosystem: Environmental > Terrestrial > Soil >... | reverse complement strand
GCGACGTTCCAACTGGCAATAGTAACGGCTCCTCGGGGATGATGATCCATCCGAGTACGTATGCGACGATGCCGGGGAAGATTCCGCACGCGAGCGTGATGAAGAACCAGAGGATGCGCACGAGCGATATGTCGAGATCGAGATACTGGGCGAGCCCGGAGCAAACGCCCGCGATCTTTCTGTCGGCGCGCGAGCGCATCAGTTTCTTCGGCGTGGGCGGAATTCCCGCCACGTTGCCGCAGTAGGAGCAAAAGCGCCCGTCCTCAGCGATGGCCTTGCCACAAGCGTTGCAGTACATGGTTGTATCTCCCTGCTTGATGATACGAGGATTGCGGGGAAAATGTTCCAAGAGCAGCTCTTCGCTCTTAGCTCTTGGCTTTTAGCTAAAGGCTAAGAGCTAATGGCCAAGGGCTGCCCTCACTCCCGGTACGCGTCTTTCATTCTCTTCCGAGCTTTGTCCGCTTCGGCATTGCCCGAATTTGTGGCCACCACCGCCTCATACTTCTTCACCGCCAGGTCCCGCTTCTGGAGCTGGTCATACATCTCGCCGGCTCCCAGATTTGCTTTCTGCAGCAATTCCGGGTCGGCGCCCGTGACCTCACTCACCAGCTCGTAAGCCGCAGCCGCAGCCTGATATTTTTTCTCGCTGCGCAGCAGATCGCCCAGTCCCAGCGCCGCGATTTCGTAATGCAGATTGCCGTATTTTCCCTCGCGCCCGTTCTGCCACACCCGGCGATACTGTTCCTCGGCTTCGCCATTCTTGCCCGACGCCCGCAGCAGGTTCGCCTCTTCTAACGGCAGAAGATAGTTGCGCGGAAACCGCGGCCCGATCGCGTTTGCAATCTGCAAAGCCTCGCCATAGCGGTGTTCGCGGCGCAAGAACACCATGAGCACAATGCCCGCGTCCACGCTGGTTTCGAGGTTGGCGCGGTAAGCATCGTTCAAGTACTGGAGCCCCTTTTCTTTATCGCCGCTCAAGCCGACGAGCGCGACGGCGATCTTCACCGCCAACGGCAAGTTTCCCATCACGTAGTTGTGCGCTCCCACCACCAGCTTGGCGTCGGTGTACTGCGGATCCAACTCGAGAACCCGCTCGTGGTCGCGGCGCGCTCCCACGGCATTGCGCAGAGCGGAAAACCAGGCGCGCTCGATCAGCGCGGTGTAAAGCGCGAACTGTCCGCGCGTCATGCCGCGGGCATAGAGCATATCCACGTTGTTCGGATTGCGCGCCAGTTCGGCGTTTTCCAGCTTCTCGGCTTGCTCTACCAGTTGCTTGATGCGCTCCTTCTGCGCCGGCTCGGCGGGACGGTGCGCTTTCCCGATGAAATTGTCGTTCGAGTAATCCCCAGTATTCATTGCGCCCATGCGATACAGTTCCCGCATCTGAATCGCGGAGAGCAGGTGATTCACGGCAAAGGGATCGTCCGGATGACGCGCCATGATCCTCTCGAAATCCTGAATCGCCGCATCGTGATCGAGATTGTAGTAGTGCTCGAAAGCTGCCTGGTTCAGCGGATCGGAGGGACGAAGCGGGGTCGAAACCGCGGGGTCCGCTGCCAGACAAACTTCGACAAGAACCAGCAGCATGATGGCAGTCAAAGCAGGACGATGCCGGGAGACGAAGAAGACCACGCTTATTCAGTTTAACTGATTGGAGCTTTCCGCGAGGACTCGTTTGGCTATGTCCAGCACCGCGGCTCTCAGCCGCTAGGAACCAAACCGTGTACGTCCGCAGCCCGGCCAAGTCGTGCAAAATGGGAAAGTTCGGGCTTGGATAGCGTAATTCTTGCCCTGCGGCGCGGCCGCCCTCCCCCTTGGCCCGCTCGTAACTGTCGTCTTTGCAATAACTTGCTTTGGTGATTCGCTTGCGATCCGAAAAGGATCGGAACAAGAGAGCTCCTTATGGCAGAAGCAGCCGATCAGACTCGGCACGAATTTTGGCGGCCGCCCATGCTGGCTTCGGCGGCTGTCGCCAACCCGGAACGAAGCGCAACCTGCCGTTGCGGCACCGAGTTCATCGTCAGCTCAGAATACTGTCATGCCTGTGGCGCCAGCCGTCCCGATCTGAACGCGGCGCGCACGCTGGGAATCCCTGGTCTGGCTGAACTCGCCTCGCTCGGTGAGCGGCTCGGGCTCACGACGCCTGCCGTCATCGCTTTTCTGGTTGGCGCACTCTGCGTGGTGGGAGCTTTGGCGGTTAGCCTGTTCTTTAGCGCCCGGACCGTACTCGACTGGCAGGCAATCCAACTGTGGCGGATCGAGTGGCTGCTTGCCGCGGTCGCTGCCTTCGCGGCCGGGTGCCTGCTTAAGAAATAGCTTTTTGGCTCTTTTGCTTTTGGCTCTTTGCCTTTCGCTTCCCAGCCGGTAGCTTCCAGCAAACCACCGCTTGCCTCATGCTCGTCGCTTCGGTAGCCGCGTTCCCAGTTCTCAGGTTCGTCCAGGGACATCTCTCCGCGAAGTCAGTTTCGCGAATGGGCGTGCTCCCGTTCGGAGACGATGGTGCTTGGCCGCCGTTGCTGGCTCATGCGGTAAAGGTGATGCAACGGCCCCACTCCCTTGCCCAGTGGGTGGGCATTCGCAATCGCGGCCGAGACATACACTTTGGAGAGAAGAACCGCCTCGGGTAGTCCGCGCCCATGCGCCAGGTGGCAGGCCAGCGCAGTGGCGAAAGCACATCCGGTGCCGTGGGTGGAATTCGAGCGCTGACGATCCGCCTTGAAAATTTCCTGTTCGGTGCCTCGGGCGGTCGTAAAGCTGAGGAGATCGATCGCCTTCTCCAGGTGGCCTCCGGTGACTACCACATTCGCCGCTCCCAGAGAGTGCAGACGAGCGGCGGCCTCGCGCATCTGGACGAGATTCGTGACGGCCATCCCAGTCAAGACGCTGGCCTCGTCAAGGTTCGGCGTGATTACCTCCGCCAGCGGAACCAGCCTTTCGATCAATAGCCGGGTTCCCGCCGCATCCAACAAATCCGCTCCGGAACTCGACTTCAGAATTGGATCCAGCACCACATGAGGCAGCCGTGCCTGGCCCAGAAAATCCGCGACCACAGCGACCACCTGCTCATTTCCCAGCAAACCGATGTGGACGGCTTCCACTGCCAGGTCTGAAACCAGCTCCTGCAACGTCTCAGCAATGATCTTGGGATCCACGCCCTCGACCCGCCGCACTCCCTGCGTCGACTGGACCGTTAAGGCTGTAATGCAGGAAACGCCATAGCACTCGTGGGCCGCGATCGTCTTGATGTCGGCGGTAATCCCAGCACCCGAGGAGGGATCAAACCCGGCGATCGTCAGCACCACGGGTGGGGTCAAAGCCATTCCGTCACTCTAAACCGAAAGTTCAAACAGGGGAACAGCACTCCCGGGTGTTCTCGGTCAGACGTGTGGTGCGAACCCTGATGACTCATCCAAATGTATTATGAATTCTGACTTTTTGTGGTTACTAATCAGTAATCGAGGATCGCACTAACTATATGATTATAAATTAGTTATAAGAATTTTGTCGTAAGTGTAACATTCGATAGCAAGTTGCAAGAATTCCGGGGAGCCCGGAATTCGTATAGTAACCAATAGGTAAACAGTCCCTACTGACTGCTTTCAATGACATACGGAGGCAAATCCATATTTTTCATCGGGCTAAGTCATTGATTAATTACCATTTAGTTAATTATGCCCACGGGTTTTTGATTGACACACCTTGTCGGCCTGGGTAACATTACAAGATTGTTCGTTTGACCAAAGGAGCATACGACCAAAGCACGACTTTCACGATGAGAGGTAACTGAATGCGACGACGTTTAGCCGAAGGCCTGGCGGTGCTTTTATCAGTCGCCAGTCTGGGGGCCGGAGCCGCATCCGGGCCAAGCAGCCTGGAAGCCGCCAAGGTCACACAGCCGCGGGTCATTGAGACCGGTAGGCACAAAACGCGAAAGACCAACAGCCCGAAGTCGAAGGGCTATCAAGTAGGGACCGCGTCCTGGTATGGAGAACAGTTCCAGGGCAAACCGACAGCCAGCGGAGAACCCTTCGACATGCGCGATTTCACGGCCGCTCACCCCAGGCTTCCGCTGGGCACGTTCGTCAAGGTCACCAACCTGAGGAACGGCAAGGCCGTGGTGGTTCGTATCAATGACCGGGGTCCCGTTGTAGACGGCCGGATCATCGACGTTACCTACAGCGCCGCGCGTGCACTGGGCTTCACAGAGCACGGTTTGCAGACGGTTCGCTTGGACCTCTACCAGCCCACGGAGGTGGTGGCGCTGCTGCAACCTGTAGCCAACCTCAACTAAACCCGATACACTCGGCAACGATAGTTGAGAATATGGATCCGCGCCAGCGTCTCATCGTTGCCCTCGATGTATCTATGGCCGCGGCCGCCCGGAAGATCGTGGCGGCCGTCGGCGACTCTGCCCTCGCATATAAGGTCGGCATGCAGCTCTACACTGCCGAAGGTCCTTCCATTGTCCGCGAACTGGTGGGTTCGGGCCGCCGCGTCTTTCTCGACCTCAAGTATCACGACATTCCGAGCACCGCCGGAGCAGCCGTCCGGGAGGCGGCTCAACTGGGTGTGAGCATGCTGACCGTGCATGCCTCCGGAGGCGGCAAGATGTTACGAGCTTCTGTCGAAGCCGCGCAAGCTACCAAGCCCGACTTGCTGGTCCTGGCGGTCACGGTGCTGACCAGCTTGGATGACGTCGACCTGGGCAAGATTGGCCTGCGCGGAGGAGTGCTCGATCAAGTGCTGAGACTGACCGCCCTGGCGCTTTCGAACGGATGCAAAGGCGTGGTCGCTTCGGCCCAAGAAGCCGCCGCTCTGCGTGAGGAGTTTGGCCGCGACTTCGCCATTGTGACGCCCGGAGTACGCCCAGCGGGCAGCGGACCCAACGACCAGGCGCGCGTCGTCACTCCAGCCGAAGCGATTGCCGCCGGAGCCTCGCACATCGTGGTAGGGCGCCCGATCACCGAAGCCTCCGACCCGGCGGCCGAAGCCCGGGCCATCCTGGGACAGATCGGGTAGAGCGAGTCAGTGCCCAGTACCCAGTACCCACAAAAAAGCAAAAGGCGCGACGACAAGCCGCGCCTCTTCCGCTGTTGTGTGCCCTGGTCTTAACTGGGTACTGGTTACTGGCAACTGGGGACCGCTGTTAAAGTTTTTCAAAAAACTCGCAACCCGAGCACGAAATATAGATTCCGCCGGGCACGCCGCGCTCGCGATCTTTCACGCGCCTGACGATGCGCGTTCCCTTGCCGCACTTGGGACATGCGGTCGATTTCGTGGTATCCATGACCTTTTTCCGGTCGGCTGTCTTTGCGATTTTCGCCATGCAGTCTCTCCTGACAGGAATGTGCCGCCGGCCCAAAGGCCGCGGTTCTACCTGGTAATTGGGGAGTATCAAGGAACGCCGGCCCATCTCGAATCAGCCCGGCAGGATCAAACAGGTGCACTGTACTCGCCACCAGAATCTTACAGGAATTGCAGCCGCGAGGTGCGACCCAGGCCTCACGCCGGTCCGGCATCAGTCCAGCAGTGGAGGCGCTTGCCAGGGACCGCGCTCCGTTTTCGAGTCTCGCGGCGATTCAAGGTGAGCGCGCGCCACGTCCACCGGCGAAACCGCTTTGCGGCGGATCTGCGCCGCGATTTCCCGCGCGGAAAGAAGAAGAGGGCTTAACGTCATGAAGTGTGAACACCGCAACGAAATTCAGGATATCAGCGAAGGCCGGCGCGACCTAACAGCCCGTGGCGAAAGTGAGACCCCGCTCTTCAACTCTCAATTCACCAGACTTTGTCATCTCGACCCTGAGCGGAGCCGAAGGGGAGGGATCTGCATTTTGCCGCGAACCGCAGATCCCTCGCTTCGTTCCGGATGACAATTCATGAAAGGTTGTTTTCCAGTAGAGTAAGGAGTCACATCATCACTGGCAGGAACGAGGACCAGCTTTAGCGTGAAGATCCGGTTACCAGCATGTCTTTTCCTTCTGACGGTCTTTCTGACGACCCCAGTCTGGGCGCAATCGCACGGCCATCCTGCCAAGCAGGCAATCCCCTCCGACCCCGGTTATGTGTTTGCACTGGCAGCCGCGAACCATTTCCTGCACGCCTGGCAAACGGGAGATCTCGAAAACGGCTTGGTCTTGCTCAGCGATAGTGTCCGCCACTCGCAGAACGCCGACAAACTGGAACAGCTTTTTTCGAACGCGACGGATCGGGCTTTCGAGATCACGCGTGGTCACGGACATCAGGGCCGCTACAGTTTCCCGGTCGTGCTGGTCACGCCTCGAGGATCCCATGTCACGCGCAGATTTTCCGAAATAATCCTGGTCGAGACTGGAAAGAACGACTGGGTGGTGGATAAACTTCCGTAGGAGCAGTTTTAAGAGAGCATTTTTCATGACAGGAGTTCGCATTTATGAAACGTATCCACAAGGTTGCCATCCTCGGCGCAGGCACGATGGGCGCCCGCATCGCGGCACATTTCGCTAACGCGGGAGTGCCTTCGTTGCTGCTGGACATAGTTCCACCAAACGCGCCGCCAAACGCGGACAGCCCGGCGCGTAACCAGTTCGCAGTTGCCGGGCTCGACGGGGCCAGGAAATCGAAGCCCGCGGCGTTTTTCGAAGCGTCGCTTTCACGGCTCGTGACAGTAGGAAATTTTGACGACGACCTGAAACGGTTGGCCGACGCGGACTGGATCATCGAGGCCATCGTTGAGAACCTCGAAATCAAGCGGACGTTGCTAAAAAAGGTAGAAGCGATCCGCAAGCCGGGCACGATCGTCACCACCAACACCAGCGGACTTCCAGTGGCGAAGATCGCCGAGGGATTTTCCGAAGACTTCCGGCGCTCGTGGTTCGGCACGCACTTTTTTAATCCGCCGCGCTATATGCGGCTGCTGGAACTGATCCCAACCCCGGAAGCGGACCGCGCGCTGATCGAGGCCGTCACGCATTTTTGCGACGCGCAACTGGGCAAGGGCGTCGTGCTGGCGAAAGATACACCCAACTTCATCGCCAATCGCATCGGTACATTTTCCGTGCTCAACGTGATGCGGCTCATGCAGGAAATGGATCTGAGCATCGAAGATATCGACGCGCTCACCGGCCAAGCCGTGGGCTGGCCGCGCTCGGCCACGTTCCGGACGATCGATCTGGTGGGACTCGACATCCTCGGGCACGTGGTCTCGAACATGACCGAGAACGTGCACGACGAGCGCAGCGAATTGCAGATTCCCGCTTTCTTTCGCCAGATGCTGGAACGCAAGTGGCTGGGCGACAAGACCCACGGCGGCTTCTACAAGAAGCACAAGAGCGAGCACGGAAAACACGGGGACGGTAAACACAAAGAGGACGAGCGCATGGCGCTCAACTGGAAGACGCTGGAATATCATCCGCGGCAGAAGCCGAAATTCGCGGCGCTCGATATGGCGAAAAACATCGAGGAGACGGGAGCGCGAATTCGAATGCTGCTCGGCTTGGATAGCGGCGGCGCACCGCATAAGGCCGATAAGGCAGGCGCTTTCCTTTGGGCGGCGCTGTCCGACTTGTGGACGTATTCCGCAAATCGCGTTCCTGAGATTTCCGACTCCGTAGTGGAGATTGATCGCGCCATGCACCTCGGCTTCAACTGGGAACTCGGTCCCTTCGAACTCTGGGAAGCGGCGGGCGTGGAAGCGACCGTCGCTCGCATGAAGAAAGAGGGGCGTCCGATCGCCGCCAACGTGGAGAAGTTACTCGCCTCCGACGCGAAGTCTTGGTACGAAGACGATGCTAAGACGTCATCAGGCCGAGCATACTTCGATCTGGACCACGGGAGTTTCAAGCCGGTCGAAGTACCGGCGGGAGTCTGGTCGGTTGAAGTGGCGAAGAAGTCCAACTACGTGGTCAAGAAAAATTCCGGCGCCTCGCTGGTTGACCTGGGCGATGGTGTCGGCTGCATCCAGTTCCACTCCAAAATGAACGCCCTCGGCGCCGACATTATTTCGCTCATCCTCCAGACGCTGAAACCGGGTGGACCGGGCGATGCGTTCGACGCCTTCGTCATCACCAACGATGCGACGAATTTTTCCGTCGGCGCGAACGTGATGCTGCTGCTCATGTCAATCCAGGAGGAAGAGTGGGACGACGTTGACCTCGCCATCCGTCAGTTTCAGGGCATGACGCAGGCCATCAAATTTTCACCCAAGCCGGTGGTGAGCGCGCCCTTCGGACTCACCCTCGGCGGCGGTTGCGAAATCTCGCTGCACGCGGCCGCTCGCCAACCGCACGCCGAGCTCTACATGGGGCTGGTCGAGGTCGGGGTCGGTCTGCTTCCCGGCGGCGGTGGTTGCAAGGAAATGCTGCTGCGCGCGGTGGACAGCGCAGCTTCCATTCGTCCCGATGGCCGTGGCGAATCGGTGGAACTGATGGAGGCGATGAAGAAAATTTTCGGAACCATCGCCACCGCCAAAGTCTCAACCTCAGCGGAGGAAGCCCGCGGACTCGATTTCCTGTCGAGCTCCGATCGCGTCACCATGAACCGAGAGCGCGTTCTCTCCGACGCCAAAGCACGCGCGCAAGCCCTGCTGCGCGCGGGTTATGAGCCGCCGGTGATGCGCACCGACATCCCCGCCCCCGGCGAGAACATCCTCGCCGCTCTCAAACTGGGCGTCCACATGATGCGGCAGGGCGAGTACATTACCGATCACGAGCAGAAGTTAGCCACGAAAATCGCCGAAGTCCTCTGCGGCGGAAATATCACCCCTGGCACCCCAGTGAGCGAGCAATATCTGCTCGACCTGGAGCGCGAGGCCTTCAAGTCCCTGTGCGGCGAAAAGAAGACGCAGGAGAGAATTCAGTTCACGCTGAAGACGGGTAAGCCGCTGAGGAATTAGGATTGCGTTACATATCACTTAGTATGTCTGTTGCGAGGTGCGATGCATCCACCCATGAATGATGTGTGGTGGGTGTCGATCCCTCAGTGGTAGGAAAAATTCGCAAGACTCGCTCCGCGCTGGCTCTTGAGCGGCGCTCTTCACCAGCGCCCAGAGCGCAGTTCCAGCGACTTACCTCGAAAGCGCCCAGTCCAGCGAGAACGCGCCGGCCCCTCGCAACAACAGCGCCGCGGCCATGGCGAGCGCCAGCAGATGGTATTCGATTCCCTCGCCCTTCTGAGTGCCCATCCAGTTCATGAAGAAGCCGTTCTGCAGGTGAACCATGAAGATCGCCCCGATCATCAGGCCGGCAATTCCGAGAGAGGCGATGCGAGTGAGCAATCCGACAATCAGCCCGAGTCCGCCAAAAAATTGAGCGCAGATGATCAGAAATGCAACCGGAGCGGGCATTCCCATTTGCGCAAAGGCTCCCATGGTGTCATGAAAACCAAAGCCTCCAAACCAGCCCAGCATTCTTTGCGCTCCATGAGCGAAGAACACCACTCCCAAAACCACTCGCAAGATGGTAAAGCTCACGTCGTTGCTTGTACCCATCAGCCGCTTCAGCATGGCTTCCTCCTGGCAGGATCTGTCGTCCCACGATTGTCGTTATAACAAACATTTTGGTTCGATTCCCTTCCCTGGCACCAGGGTTCATTTTCCCCGGCGGCGCAACTGACCAGCCGCTCCCGAGAAAATAAGCTGCGTCCCGAATGCAAGGTATAATTTTAGAAGTAGACTCCGCGAAGGATGGTACAACGAAAATGTCCGCAGGCAATGGTACAAACGGCAATGGTTTGGATGCGGTTCTCAAACCGCGGGCCGAGTGGCTGGCGAAGCGGAAGGCAGAAAACACAGACGGCAACTTCTCCGAGATGCATTACGCGCGCCGCGGTGTGATCACCGATGAGATGCAATATATCGCTCACCGCGAGAAGATCACGCCGGAATTAGTGCGCGATGAAGTCGCTCGTGGCCGCATGATCGTCCCGGCGAACATCAACCATCCGGAACTGGAGCCGATGGCGATCGGCGTGGAGTCGTTGTGCAAGATCAACGCCAACATCGGCAACTCGGCCGTCACTTCGAACGTTGAAGAAGAGCTCAAGAAGCTGCACACCGCCGTTCACTACGGCGCCGACACGGTGATGGACCTCTCGACCGGCGGCGACATTCATCAGATTCGCGAAGCCATCGTCAGGCATTCGCCCGTCCCGATCGGAACCGTGCCGATCTATGAAGCGATCGCGCGCGTCAAGCGCGTCGAAGATCTCACCGCGAGCGTGATGCTCGAAGTGATCGAAGAGCAGGCGCGGCAGGGCGTGGATTACATGACCATTCACGCCGGCCTGCTCATTCAATATGTGCCCATGGTTTCGAAGCGCATCACCGGAATCGTGAGCCGCGGAGGCGCGATGCTGGCGCAGTGGATGACTCACCACCACAAGCAAAACTTCCTCTACGAATGCTTCGAAGACATCTGCAAGATTTTCGCCAAGTACGACGTGACCTTCTCGCTCGGAGACGGCCTGCGTCCCGGCTGCCTGGCGGACGCGAGCGATGAAGCGCAGTTCGCCGAACTCAAAACCCTGGGCGAACTAACCCGCATCGCTTGGAAACACGACGTGCAGGTCATGATCGAAGGCCCGGGCCACATTCCGATGCACAAGATCAAGGAGCAGGTTGATCTCGAGAACGAGTGGTGCGATGAGGCTCCGTTCTACACGCTGGGGCCGCTCGTCACCGACATCGCTCCCGGCTACGACCACATCACGTCCGCCATTGGAGCGGCGATGATTGGATGGTATGGCGCGTCCATGCTCTGCTACGTCACACCGAAAGAACATCTCGGCCTGCCCAACGAAAAAGATGTGAAAGACGGAATCATCGCTTACAAGATCGCCGCCCACGCCGCCGACGTGGCCCGCCAGCGTCCCGGCGCCCGCGACCGCGACGACGCTCTGAGCTACGCCCGCTACAAATTCGATTGGGAAAAGCAGTTTGAACTATCACTCGATCCCGAGACGGCGCGCTCCATGCACGACGAAACCCTGCCGCAGGAACAATACAAATCCGCCGCCTTCTGCTCCATGTGCGGCCCGAAGTTCTGCTCAATGAATTACTCCAGCAAAGTGGACGAATACAATAAGCAGGTGCACGGGCTGGAGAAGAAGGACTACTCGGAGTTGGTGGACAAGCTGGTCACGATCAAGTAACTCGCGTAGGAACCGCCGCCCTCCTGCTTTGCAAAACGGAGATATGTTTCACGTGAAACACTCCTGAAATGCTAAGGCGTTGATTCTAAGTCTGTTAAACCTGTGGCTCGATGCAAAACCGGGAATCTTGGTATATACCATTGATCGAGTCCTAGCCGTGTCCGGAGCGCGTCCGCAGCGTGAGCATCTGCCTTGGGAATTGCTAATTCAAGTTCGAGGGGTGCTTGACGCCGGAGTCCTGTTTTGCCGCTTTCGGAGCTGGGTTGTTGAGATAGGTAAGGGTATTCGCTGTGACCACGCCGTCATGCTTTCGCGAACTCGGATGCCGGCGATCAAAATGATTCGCCGGTTTGGCTTTCGGCGCAGGCTTGTAGCGCTCGTCCAGATAGGTGACGGTGTCGCGCGCGATCAAGTCCTCACCGTGCCTGCTTGAGACACTCGCTCTAACTCTGGCGGTCGCAGCGTCGACCTTCGCGACTGGCGATTCTTTCGGCGCTTGGTCGGAATCCCCTTCCGATTTTATGGCTGGCGGCGACACTGCCACGGCCGAGATGGGTCCCAGATCTTTTCCCGGATCTTTTTCGGGAGCCGGGGCGCTCAACAAGTCCACATCGGTTGACGCTGCTGCGACTTTCTCCGGTGGCACTGCTCCGGAACTCGTAGCGGAAGCCTTACCGGTCCGGCGCATGCCGAACCCAAGAACCAGGGCCAGCAGCATAACACCGGCAAAAGTCAGAGCGGCGCGCCAGCGCCATCCCACGGAGCGATCGCGCCGCTGCGGCTCCCGCCTTGGCTGGACAATCGTTGGCTGGGCAATCGTTGACTGGACAATCGGCTGGGCAATCGTCGAGGCCGCTACCGCAAAATGGCCCGGTGGTTCCACCGGTAGCGATGACAATGGATCCGGCGGCGAGATCAGACGCGCGCCGTCTTCGGGATCGAATCCGGGATCGAGTCCTGGATCGAGCAGAATTTCGGCTGCCGGGGAAATAGCTGTGGGCGCTGGCTGCGGAACTTCCGCAGGCAGCTCCACATCTTCGATGCTTGGCTCGGCGTTGAAGCTGACAGGCTGTTCCAGAAAGTGAACTGCTTCACCAGGCTCCGGCGGCCTGCGAATGAAGTCCACCATCGGTGCTTTCAAATGATGCACAAATTCAAGCGAAGCCGACCGCGCGCCATCGCGTGCTTCCACGCTCGCGATCAACTGATCTCCGGGACCGGTATCGACCCGCAATTCCAGATCGGCAATATTGTCGGGGATCGAGTCGGGAGAAACAATTTCGACTGCGTAACCGCGCGCAAGCAGATCCAGCGCCAGCTCTCGCGAGCACGGATGAGAGCGCGTAATGATCCTTGCCAGTGCCATAGCTCGTATCGCCCTCGGCGTTGACCTTGGCGCACGGTTGAGGCGGAGCCCTCTAGCCACCGTTACCGGTATTGCTCCAGAACCAGAACGGCTCGGTTCAAGGCAGCCGCCAAAGCAGCGATTTGCTGTTCAGTCCGTCGTAAGTCACCTCGATCGATCGCCTCGTTCACCCCAGGAATAACAATTGCTGCATATCCTGTGTACTGTCCTGGAGCGTAAATGGCATGGTGAAACCACGGACGGTTAGGTAACCCCTCTGGAATCAACAGCGCCCGCTCTGCTTCCCGGAGTTTAACATTCATGCGATCCGGCGCTGCAGGCATTTTCCGTTGCTTTTGTAGCATTTTTGCGCCCACTTCCTGCAGGTGGCGCGCGCCGTCCAGGGCTGCCGAGAAGTCCGGCGCCTTGTCTCCGAAGCGATCTTTACTCTTGTTCTTGGCAGCATCGAGATAGACCAGAATTTCCTTCCCGTAGGCCTCGTAATCGTAGGGAAGCACGTCGGCGCTCGACATGCGCAGGACTTCCAAACCGTAAATACGGGCCATCTGCTGCTCGTAGAGAAAGTCGGGATCGCCGAATTTCTTGAACCAGGCGAAGTTATCGAACACCGAGTGATACACACCATAATCGCCGCTCGAACTGATATCGGTGGAAGGCACACCCAGATGCTGCAAGAACACCGTGTAGTCGGAGCCGCTGCCGAGATCGCCCACGGGCACATCGTTCTGCATAGCCGCCGGCGGCGGGCGGAAAGTGCTGGTTTCCTGCGGACGATTGTTCTCGGCACTCGGCTCGCTCGCTTTTTTCCACGTGTCGTACACGGTTCCGCCTTGCGGCGAAGGCACCGACTTCGCGATCTCGCGGATAAATTCTTTCAGCGTGGGCACGCCCGAGGCTCCGAATTTCTTGCCGGATACAGCCACGTCCATGTTGAAATAGGCGGCAGCGTTCCCCAGGTCCTGCGCATGATCTTCGCCCCACTCGGTGGAACCGATCAGTCCTTCCTCTTCCGCGTCCCAGCTTCCGAACACGATCGTGCGCTTGGGCTTCCAGCCCGACTTCAGCAACTCACCCAACCCGTGCACCGCCTCCAACATCGACGCCGTGGCGCTGTTCGGATCCACCGCTCCATACACCCAGGCATCGCGATGATTGCCCGCCACCACCCACTCATCGGGCGAAGACGCTCCGCGAACTTTGCCAATGACATCCCAAATGGTGCGGAACTGGTAGTCCTGCTTAAGGTGCATCTTCACTTTCGCGGGGCCCGGACCCACGTGGTAGGTAAAGGGCAGCGCTCCCTGCCACTCGCGCGGCTTCGGCAACTGCTCGGAGTCGGCGGGAGAAATTCGCTTGGCATCCGGCAGAGTTGGAGTGGAAGCCACTCCCGGTGTGGTCGGGTCTCCGGGAAACTGGAACATGAATCCGACCGACCCCCGCTGCACCCCGCTGGCCGGGCGCCACGGCCCTTTCGGATATGCGTCGCCGCGGTAGTAGCCATCGTCTTTCGGGTCGGAATAAATGATGACTCCCGCCGCGCCGCGTTCTTGCGCCACGAACGCTTTCACGCCGCGGAAATTCTCTCCGTAACGGACGATGACGATCTTGCCGCGCACATCGACGTTCATCTGCTTCAGCTTGTCAAAGTCCGCCGGCGAGCCGTAGTTCGCATAGACAACTTCGGCCTCGACGTCGCCCGAGGGTGACATGCCGTTGTAAGGGGTCACGACGCGCGGATCGTCCTGAAACGGATCGTCGTCGACATGCTCGCGCCGCGGCCCATGCATCTCCACTCCGGCCGGCGCGGTCAGGTCCACTCGAATCTCCGCGGGATAGTTAAGCCACACTTTGTATTCGACGATCTCGGTGTCTAGTCCGGCCTCGCGAAACTTTTTCGCCACGTACTCGGCGGTCGCTTTGTCCTCAGGAGATCCGGCGATGTGCGGGGCTTGCGTCAGAATGCGCAGATGCTCTTCCGCCAGCTTGGGGTCGGGCACAGCCATAAACTTCTTTTCGACTTCCCGCTCGCCGGCAACGTCGCGGAAGCCGCTGATGGCCCAGCTATCCGGCTGGTCTTTGTCATTTTTTTTGCCGGCTTGATCAAACGCCTGCAGGTTCGAACCAATCAGCACGAAGAACAGAACTGCACCTGAGAGAAATTTCATGAAGCTCCTTGTGGTAAACACTGATTCAGCCGGCACAAAACCCAAGCACAAGACTAAAGATTGTACCGTGCGGAGCGAGCCGCCGTTTGAACGGGTTACACTAAAGAGCGATGAGTAAGTCGCCAACGGCTCGTTTTTCCGATCGGGTGGAGAATTACGTCCGCTATCGCCCGGGATATCCGCCCGAAGTTCTCGAACTTCTTCGTGCCGAATGCGGACTGCAGCCGAGTCACATCGTCGCCGACATCGCTTCCGGGACAGGCGCGTTTACCCGCCTTCTTTTGGAAAACGGAAATTCCGTCTTTGCCGTCGAACCCAACCCGGAAATGCGCGCAATGGGCATGCATCAGCTCGAATCCCTCGAATCCCCAGAATCCAATGACCGGCTGGTGTCCGTCGCCGGAACGGCCGAGGAGACGACGCTGCGCTCCGCTTCCGTCGACTTTGTCACCGCCGCCCAGGCTGCGCACTGGTTCGACCTGCCTCGCGCTCGCGCCGAATTCGCCCGCATTCTGAGGCCGGAGGGATGGTGCGTGTTGATTTGGAATGAGCGCCGCTCCGCAAGCACTCCTTTCCTGCGTAACTACGAGCAACTCCTGCTGACCTACGGCACCGACTATAAGGAAGTGCGCCACGAACGCACGACCGCCATGATCCATGAGTTTTTTGCGCCCGCGCTGTCCGAGGAGCGCGTCTTCGGCCTGCGCCAGCAGTTTGACTACGAAGGTACTGCCGGACGACTGTTGTCTTCTTCGTACGCGCCGCTCGAGGGTCATCCCAGCCACGCGCCGATGATGCAGGAACTCCAGCGGATCTTTCGCGCCCACGCCACGGATAACGTGGTCGAATTCGAATACAACACGCGTGTGTACTACGGCAAGTTATAACAACCGAAGTGAAGAAATTTGTAATTTTGTAATTTGAAACCCGGCGTCGTTAAATTACAAAATTACAAATTACAAGATTACAAAATTCCCATGTCCGAACCCAAATCGTTTCACATGTCTCCCGAGGAGTTCCGCCGCCAGGGCCACGCCGTCGTGGACTGGATCGCCGACTACCATTCCCGCATCGAAAGCTTCCCGGTTCTGTCGCGCGTGCAGCCGGGAGAAATTCGCTCGAAGCTGCCCCCAAACGCGCCCGAGCACGGCGAAGCCTTCGACCAGATTCTCGGCGACATCGAGCGCGTCATCCTTCCGGGCATCACGCACTGGCAGTCGCCCAATTTCTACGCCTACTTTCCGGCGAACGCCTCTGGGCCGGCCATTCTCGGCGATCTCGTTTCCTCCGGACTGGGCGTGCAAGGCATGCTCTGGTCCACCAGTCCGGCGTGCACCGAACTTGAGACGCACGTGCTCGATTGGCTGGTCCCCATGCTGGGCTTGCCGGAAAAATTTCTTTCCACCGGCAGCGGAGGTGGCGTGATTCAGGACACCGCGTCCAGCGCCTCGCTCACCGCCCTGCTGGCCGCACGCGAGCGTACAACAAAGTTCGCCAGCAATCGCAAAGGCTGCGATAGACGTCTCGTCGCCTACTGCTCCACGCAAACGCATTCCTCCGTCGAGAAGGCGATGAAGATCGCCGGCATGGGCTCGGACAACCTGCGCCAGATCGAAGTGGACAAGAACTTCGCTATGCGCTCAGAAGCACTGGCACACCACGTCGAGCGAGACATCAAGGCCGGCCTGATTCCCTGCTTCGTCTGTGCAACCGTGGGCACGACATCTTCTAACGCGATCGATCCCGTCCGTGAAATTGCCCGCATCTGCCGCGACCACAATCTCTGGCTGCACGTGGATTCCGCCATGAGCGGCACGGCCGCGCTCTGTCCGGAATTCCGCTTCATCAACGATGGCGTGGAATTCGTCGACAGCTACTGCTTCAACCCGCACAAATGGATGTTCACCAACTTCGATTGCGACTGCTTCTACGTCGCCGACAGGAAGCACTTGATCCAAACGCTTTCGATTCTGCCGGAGTACCTGCGCAACCAGGCAACTGAATCCGGCGCCGTCATTGATTATCGCGACTGGCACATCCAGCTCGGGCGCAGGTTTCGCTCGCTCAAGCTTTGGTTCGTGATCCGGCATTACGGCATCGAGGGTCTGCAGCACCACATTCGCGAGCACGTGCGCCTGGCGCAGCAATTCGCCGCCTGGGTGCGCAACGATTCGCGCTTCGAACTCGCCGCGCCCGCTCAGCTCAATCTCGTCTGCTTCCGGTTGCGCTCAGGAGACCATGCCAATCAACTCCTGATGGACCGGCTGAATGGCAGCGGCGACCTGTACCTCACTCATACCAAGCTCGATGGCAAACTCACCCTTCGACTCTGCGTCGGCCAAACCAACACTCAGGCTCGCCATGTAGAACGCGCCTGGCAGCGAATCCAGCAAGAGACTGGGAAGCTGGGGAATTCCTGATACCTTGTCCGCTAAGGTGAGCGCTATGCCACGGGAAATTTCAGCAGGCGGCGTCGTACTTCGACAGATTTCTGGAGTCTGGCAAGTCGCCCTGATCGAGCCGCAGAAAGAAAGCCCCAACCCTGCAACTGCGAAGACGCCGCGCAAGCGGAGCCGTGCCGTGTTCGCCCTCCCCAAGGGCCTGGTGGATCCGGGCGAAAAACCGCAGGCTACTGCCGTACGGGAAGTGCGAGAAGAGACCGGCATAGTGGCCGAACCAGTCACCAAACTCTCCGATAACAAGTATGTCTACGTCCGCGCCTGGGGCGATGGCAAACGGGTTTTCAAGATCGTGAGTTTCTACCTGATGCGCTATGTCTCCGGAGAAATCGACACCCTCACTTCCGACATGCGGATCGAAGTCAAGCGTGCTCTCTGGGTACCCCTCGCCGACGCAGCCAGCCACCTTGCCTACAGCAACGAGCGCAAAGTGCTTCGCCAGGCACAGGACTATTTGGAAACCCAAGGCCTCTCTTCTTAGGAAATCCTTCACGCTTGCAAGACCGGTGTGCTGTCCCGTAAGTTAGTGCATAAATCCACGCTGTCATCCTGAGCGAAGCGAAGGACCTGTGGATTCGCACACGCCATGCATAGGTCTTTCCCCTTCGGCTCCGCTCAGGGTCAAGATGACAACTCAAACGCATGTCGCGAATTTACGGGACACGACGCTCGCACGGCGCCGCTCGCAGCGCCCGATCGATGGCCTTCTTCTCCTCTGCCGTCAACCGTCGCGCCGAGCCCTTCTTCAGATCGCCCAGTTCGAGCGGCCCGATCGACACTCGTACCAGACGTAAAACCCGAATCTCCAGCGCTTCGAGCAGACGCCGAATTTGCCGGTTCTTGCCTTCATCCAGCGTAATCTCCATCCAGCTATTCTTGTCGCCGTGCCGCAGAAAACGTGCCTCCTTCGCGCACAAATTTTCGCCGGGGTCGCCCTCAATCAAGTCGCCCTTAACCGAGCACCCTCGAGTGATTCTCGCGAGCAAATCGGCGTCCGCAATGCAATCCACCTGCACGTGATATTTCTTGTCCAAATGACTGGCTGGCTCGGCGATCTTCGCCGCCCACTCCGAATCGTTGGTCAATAGCAGCAGCCCTTCGCTCGCCTTATCCAATCGCCCCACGGGACCAACCCACGGCAACCCCGGCTCCAGCAGATCGTAAACCGCCTCGCGCCCTTTCTCATCGGACGCGGTCGTCACCACGCCGCGCGGTTTATTCATAACGAGGTAGATCGCCGGCGCTTTGTCGAGCGGAGAACCGTCGACCTCAACCCGGTCGTGAGGCATTCGCACCGGGCTTTCCGGATCCCGAGTGGTCTGCCCATTCCGAGTGACACGCCCAGCACGAATCAAAACAGCCGCCTGAGACCGCGAGCAATAGCCCATTTTGGAAAGCGCCCGCGCCAGTCCAATTCTTTTCTGTGTCCTCACACCCCTATGCTAAATGGATCCCTGCTCGGAAGTGCCCAGGGCTCGTAAGGGATGCGCCTGCCAATGTCATGCTTAAGATCCGATGATTGCGCAATCAGCAGAACCGGCCACGAGGTGATACAGGCTATCTGCGCGCCAAGATATCTCCGCAGACTGATTTTCATGGGTCGGCCGCCTTCCGGGAATTAGATAGAGCTGACCGAAACCGGTACGCGGTCTCGGTCAGCGGAAATCATGTCTGGGACGCAGATGCTTATCAACTTACTTGCGGTCTTCTCTTGATTCCGCGGCGTGTGCCTGGTGGCCCGCGTCGGACACAGCCTTCACAAACGCGGCTCCGCTTGCGGGAGTTGACGCCTTACCCGAAAGAATGTTGCGGAACATCATGTGCTTGCCATAAATGGCGCGAGTCGAGTCGTTGTCCTGCTCCACTACCGCACCTTCCAACGTCAAGCCGGCGAACACGCCCTTCGAGCGCGAGTAAGTTAGCACTTCAGTATTCAGCAATATGTCAGTTCCGGCGGAAGTGTGACGGCCTACCGGGCCCGCTGCAACCGATCCTTCACCGGTGAGTTCGAACTTGCTGGAAAGCAGATGTTGTAGACCACGCTCGTTCATGACCAGCATAACCAGGTCAATGTCTTCGACTCCGATCTGCAATCCCCAACTGCCACCGCCAACCGAGACGAATGCGGGAGCGCTCCAGCCTTCAGGCGTGCGGCAGAGGCCACTCCACGTCCGTGCTTGGCGCCAAAGATGAAGCCACCTTTGATCAGGTTTGGCACTATGACGACGCACTTTGCCCCGCTCAACACTTCCTCCGGGATACCTTTGTCGGGCGTTGACATGATCGCTTGGAGAACATCCACGGATTTTTGCATGCGATCGACCGTGTCTTCACGCACCGAGCCTGCCCACGCGAGGGTTCCAACCAGGCCGATCAAACTCATCAACAGCAGTGACATTGTCCTTTTCATGATTTGTTCCTTTGGGATCTGCGGAACTAAGAGGAGACGACTTCAGATGGGCTAACTTAGCTCAGAGAACCTGAAAGAGAGAGAAGAGGTACTCGTCCCAAGCGTCATAGTCGCACAGCGGACAGAAGGATATCTGGTCTACATTGCTCACTTTTGTCGGTTCGTTCAAAGCAGATTGCCCGGTTTCCGCAATGCAGGGGTGGACACGTTTTGTGCAGGTGTGAGCAATCTTGTACAGAATAACGAGCCCCGGCGTGTCATCGTGAGTTTGGCGGAGATGCGGAAAGGGAGACCCTCCTCAAAAGCACTTCGGCCACGGGCATCATAACGGAACCATTTGTGCTGCATGGGGAGAAAGAACGAAGGTGGATCGCTGATGGAACGCGCTCTTCGTCGGTTGCGCGATCGTTTCCGTAGACGGCTTGCCACAATCACGGCATCCGTCTCCAGGCTGTTTGCGTCAGTTACGCCACCGGCTTGCGTTTTCGCATCGCAAAGGATGTGCCCGTTTTGCGGGTTAATCACGTCGCGCTCCAAGACTTCTTGCCTGGAGTGCGGGAAGTCGCTCGCTCCAACCGGCGGAACATGATAGATGAGTTTTCGGGGACGCTCACGGGGACGATCAAATGAGCGAAGGAGATCAACATGCTTTGGACAATTTTCGTTGTGCTTCTGATTCTGTGGCTTCTTGGTTTCAGCCTCCACATAGCCGGCGGCCTGATTCACTTGCTGCTGGTGGTTGCGTTGGTGGTGCTGGTCATTAACCTGGTGAGCGGCCGGAGTGTGGTGTAAGGCCGTCTTTACAGTCAGCGGATTGAGCTTTCGAGGACTTAAATGAAAAAACAGTACCTGCACCTCTCGGCTTATTCTTGTGACAAGTGTGCGGGGCCGGTCATAGCGGGCTTGATCGCGGTGCGCGAGAATGAAATATCGAAAGAGACCGACATCCGGGAAGTGGGGGCGATCTGCCGGTCCTGCGGCCATCGGCAAAGCAAGGCAAGCGAGCCGGCTCTGATCCACGACTTTCCAGCCACACAATGGGAGTCCACGAAAGCGATCGGCGCGAGCCCTGGTGCCGCAGAACTACATTGAGTAGCGACTTGCGATCGCGCGTCAGTTTCGCGAACGCGTACCAGCAATGCTCAGCGCGATCCCGCCCGCGATCAGCGCGACACTGATGATTGGCGAAACACGCTCACTGTGACTGGTCTGAACGCCCAAGTTCGTGTTCCCGACCTTGATGCCCTCCGTCTCGGTGCGGGGGACGGGCACGACCAGGGATGCGATGCCGAGCACAACCAAGAGCAGGCCCGCCAACAGCAAAATTTTCATAAACGGCTCCTCCGCCGTCATGCGTCATACGAAGGCGGAGGGATCCATCCGCATCCGTGTAATTGTGCGATCGCGGGCAACAACTCGCTGGCCAAACAATCCTTGCCGATGAGGGCGTCTACCATGTTCAACGTCTGCTCCGGAACATCCACTGCCTCGGTGAGCAGGATGATTGACGCTTGCGGCCTGAGCCGCCTCATTTCGATGGCAAACTCTTGCCCGTTCATTTTGGGCATGAGGTAGTCAACGATCACAACGTCAACCGAGTGCATGGAGGCCAGTTCTAATCCCTTGCCGTCGCTTGAAGCGGTCAGAACGGTATACCCGAAGCTCTCGAGGAACAATTTCTCGCATTCCAGCACGTCCTCGTTATCGTCGATGCAAAGAAGTACTGCGCCTTGGAGTGCCGGATAAGCGGATAAGGGCATGGTTCACCTTCAAACCGCTATTTTCAAATACCTGTGTTCGGAAAAACTGTTCAAGATTGCTCAGACTATGGTCTTTTGCGACACCGTTTGCCGATCACCCTCCAGCCGACCGCCCCACCGGTTAACTTGCTGTGGAACGCACACTCGATTTCACACGAGCCGTTACTATCTGGTTTCTTGGGAAATTGCGCTGCGGAGAGCAGCTAGTCGTGCAGAATTACACCAAGCAGCGAGCTGTGGACCTGCAACCCGCCTTCCGGGCCGCCGGAGTAATCCACAAAACCCAGCTTCCTGAACCGGTTCATGAAAAAGCTCACCCGCGAACGAGTGGTCCCGACCATCTCGGCCAAAGTCTCCTGACTAATTTTGGGGACGACAGGCTCGGGCACACCTTCCTTGCCAAAATGAGCGAGCAGAAGAAGGACTCGAGCCAGCCGCTTTTCGCTGGAGTTAAACAACTGGTCGACCAGATCCTCTTCATAACGGATATTCCGCGCCAGCAAATACGCCACGAACAAATCGGAAAACGCGTGTTCGCGGTGCAGTGCCTTCATCATCGCTTTCTTGTCGATCCGCAGAATTTCACAATCCGTCATGGCCGCCGCAGATCCCATGCGCAGGGCCTGACCTGCCAGCGCACCTTCGCCAAAGAAATTTCCGTCAGTTAAAATGCCGATGGTCGCCTCTCTGCCGGTCTTGGAGACGACGGTGAGATTCACTTTGCCTTTTTGGATATAGAAGACCGCGTCCGCCGTATCCCCCTGCGCGAAGATTCCCTGCTTCTTGGCGAAAGTCAGGTTTTTCCTGCCCTCGCCAATGGTTGCGAGGAAGGTGCTGGGGTTGAACTCGCGGCTCTTTTTATTCGCTAGTGCAGAGGAACCCATCAGCTATAATTTTAGTCCTAAAAGGTGGTTTGTTCCATGACATCTGTCCTATGAAATTGTGACGCCGCACCGTCAAGCCCCTTCTAGCTGAGGTTCTGAAAGTGAGCCATTCTGTACAGTGTTTCAGCAGAAAATGGACGAGCCTTGAGGACGCGAGGGGTAGCAGGTCCGTCAAACCAGGCGGCTTGCCTCTCTTGCGGAGCCAAGAGCTTGCCACGATGAGGCGGGCTCGCGGGAGGAGTCTTCCATGCCACAAGAAGTTGAAGTCGGCACGATCCTGATGTCGGAATGGCCGCAGGTCTTTGGGCTGGAGAGTGAGCCCTACTCGGGGCAATGGAGTGTGGTCAAGGCGCTCGATGGCTTCGCTCTTGATCGCAAGATTCGCGCCGCGGGATGGAATTTCTTTTTTATTGCGTCGGAAGTGAAGGTGATGTTTTTTGGAGCGCTTGGGGCGAAGAAGATCCAGCACGCATTGAATCGGATTTTAGGCAAGGTAAGTCAGCAACACTTCAATGGCCTCGAAGTGACCGGAATCGTTGCCAAGCGTTTTCTGGGACTGCCTTATGCCATCATTTCGGCACACTCGCGCCATGTCCAGCAAAGCTGCTACCTGGATGGCGTCGAGGCCCGGCGATCATCCCAGCGAGATGCAGCATGGGCCCGAGGTTGAGCGCGTTCTCCGGCCCGGCGATCGGAAACAGGACTTGAGTCATTCATGTGCTTCACCGGATGAGCCTGCCGAGCCAGGCTAACCCGGCATGGCAGACCCCGTCACTTTTTCTCAGCCGCCAAGCGCCGGTCTGGATGCGGCTCGGTGCGGGGCAGCCCAGTGTTGAGCTCGCACTTCTCTCGCGGCCTGGCGCCACAAGTGGGGCAACGAACAAGCAGGGCTTGTTCCTTTTCAGCTTTCATGACTACATGATGCAGGATTGCCCGGCAACAAGCTGGTCAATTGTGACCGTTTTGTGTTTCGCGCCGCTGCTACCTCGATGAAATTGCCGGATTGTGAGGCAGTCATGAGCGGAACCGAAGTGTTGCGTCTGGTCAGAATTGCCTAGTTCCATTCCGAATGCTTCGCCAGACTTCTCGCGAAAAAGGCGCGTCCTGCCCGTCCGTTGCTAACTATTGAGCAGTGTTGGCCTGCCCACGGGAGAGCCATATATATCTATATATCTCAGGCCGTAATTCTGGTTTCTTTGGAATACGGAGGATTTTCACCGCAGATTCTAGCGATCACCGGCAACAAGCGGCTGGATGCTTCGTTCTTGGAAATGAAGGCATCGACCACCTTTAATGCGCATTCTGCAATCTCGTCGTCACTGGAAACCATGACGATTGGAACTTGTGGCCTGAGGCGCTTTATTTCGGTCGCGAGCTCATGCCCATTCATCTCGGGCATGTGGTAGTCGACGATCACCGCAGCAACCGCGCAGGCTGCCGCAATTTGTAAGCCTTGCCGGGCGGAGGCGGCAGTGAGCACCGCAAATCCACGTCTTTCGAGCAGCGCTCGTTGGTAACCCAGCATGCTGTCATCGTCGTCGACGCACAGAATCGTTTTGCGTCCTGGGTAATTGGACATGATTTGGTCTCCCTACCTCACCATGATCGGTGATGTGCCCCGGCCGAGTCTGGTCAAATTTGCACACTTTTCGCGACAGTTGTTATTCAGTTAACCTCCCGCGAGTCGACCCTGGCTTAAGATCCGGCCTGAAGTTTCAAACCGGTATTCCGCTGTTTCTCCCGTCCCAGGTGCCACTTGAGGCATGCCAGGTCAATTTTGACCAGTCCGCAAACCCACTTTCGTTGAATACTAACCAGCGGCAGATTGTGCCGGTGGACGAAACACCAACTGGAACCGAAAGTGACTAGAACTTGTTTCATAAACCGGGTTCAGCGGGGAAGGGTAGTTCCCTCAGGGGCTAAAGCCCAGTGTCCAATCTTACCGACGAAGACTTAACCAGACAATCCTTAGTCTCCGCATGTGAGCTATCTTGCTCAGACACGAAAGTCCACACCTGTCATTCTTTATTCTCCTGAATGTGTAGACGCAGCCGCGAACGCTGATTCGTAGCTTCGATTCCCAGGTCGCTGCCGGTCGATTCCTGATCGAGTCACCGCGAAGCGACGACATCCAGCCAATCGGCATTCTTCATCCGTGTGTACGCCGCGAAACCTTGCGGCGAGGCACGATTCGACCCTAAAAAGCTCGACCATCGACATTAGGGCAACACCTCCAGGCGGATGAGAGGAGTTAGCCCGCGAGACAAGGAAGGTCAACATTATGCCTCTAATTCAATTGCTGGAAGTTCTGATCGTGGTGGGTGTCCTCCTGTGGCTGGTGAATCGCTTCATTCCCATGCAGGGAACCATCAAGTCAATTTTGAACGGCGTCGTAATCATTGCCGTGGTTCTGTGGCTGCTGAATGTCTTTGGACTCTTTCACTCCCTTTCCGGCATGCGCGTTGGAACGTAAAGGACGACGTAAGGGAAATCAGTCACGAAGGCTGGACACGGCAACACAAGATCGATACAAAGCAACACGGCAGACCTATGCCTGAAGACGGAGATACTTTGAAGACTAAGCTTTTGTTAACAGTCGGAATCGCCCTCAGTGTGAGCGCGTTTGCTCAAACCAATTCTCAAACAACCATGATCGTCGAGCCCATAAGTCCGACACCTATATTCCGAGTGAACGTAGTCAGCCGCAGCGTGCAGGCCGTCAACTACGAGCATCGCAGTGGAGCCTCCAAGCTCGACTTCACGGGCACGGACTTGATGCCCTCGGCGAACGGTGAAGCCAAGGTGAATAGCAAGCGGGGATCCATTGAGATCGACGCAGAATTTGGCGACCTGCGGGAACCGACGACTTTCGGTAATGAGTATCTGACCTACGTTTTGTGGGCGATTTCTCCCGAAGGCCGGGCCGTGAACCTGGGCGAAGTGTTAGTCGGCGACAACCATCGCAGCAAGCTGCGCGTGACCACCGACCTTCAGGCTTTCGCTCTGATTGTTACCGCGGAACCTTACTATGCCGTGCGTCAGCCGAGCAACGTGGTTGTGCTTGAGAATATGGTTCGCGAGAGCACCAAGGGAACTACCGAGGCGGTAAATGCGAAGTACGAACTGATGGAGCGCGGCGGCTACATTCCCACCGGCTACAAGTTCGACCCTGTGGTTCTGAATGCCAGGTTGCCGTTGGAATTCTTCGAGGCGCGGAATGCGTTGCGCATCGCTCAATCCGAGGGAGCCGAGCAGTATGCCAGCGACAGCTATCAGCACGCTGTCCGGTTGATGAACAATGCGGATGAATATGCCACAAGAAAACACATCGACAGAAAGCCGCTCATCGCAGTCGCCCGCGAAGCAGTGCAGACTTCCGAAGATGCCCGCGAGATCGCAGTCAAGAAACTGGACGAGATACGCCTGGCAAACGAACGACAGGCTTCCAGCGACGCACAGGCACAATCGCGGGCGCAAGCCAACAACGCGATTCGGCGGAAGGACCAAGCCGAGTCCGACACGGCACAAGCTCTAGCGGCAAAGGCTCAGGCAGAGTCTGACGCAGCCAAGGCCCGGGCCGACGCTGCCGATGCACAAGCTGCGACCGCGCAGGCTAAATCCGCTATGGTGGACAGCCAAGTTGCATCGGCAAATGCAGTCTCCGCAGCCCAGGCTGATGCGGAGCAGTCTCGTTTGACTGCACAGCAGGCCCAGGCGAGCGCACAACAAGCGGAAACCGACAAAGCGGCCATGCGCGCGCGATTGTCTGAGCAGTTGAATTCCATTCTTCAGACTCGCGATAGCGCGCGCGGGCTCATCGTCAGCATGTCTGATGTATTGTTTGACACCGGAAAATACTCGTTGAAGCCGGGTGCACGGGAGAAGCTGGCGAAAGTCGCCGGTATTCTGCTCGCCTACCCTGCACTCAACATTGAAGTCGGCGGCTACACCGACAATGTGGGCAGCGATGAAATGAATCAAACCCTGTCTGAGAACCGTGCTAGATCCGTGCGCGATTACCTTGTGCAACAAGGGGTGTCGACGAATTCGGTTTCGGCCAGAGGTTTCGGCAACACTTTGCCAGTGGCCTCAAACGATAACTCCTCCGGCCGGCAGCAGAACCGGAGAGTCGAACTTCTCGTGTCCGGCGAAGCCATCGGCAGCCCGTTCAATGCGACGACAGGAAGCCCGCGCTAAAGCAAGCGTACGTAACCATCGATAATGGAGGCAACACCCATGAAACTAGTAGGAATTATCAGTACAGCAGTTCTGTCTTTGACCCTCGGAGCCGCGGCTCCGGCGTTCGCACAGCAGGAGCAGCACGACCAGCAGGAAGAACAGAAAGCCAAGCCTGCCCAGCCAGAAGAGAAGAAAGCGCAACCAGAGAAGCCCGCAAAGCAAGAGGAAAAACCCGCGGCGCAGCAGGAGAAGAACACCAAGCCGGCAGAGAAGAACGCACAACAGGAGAAGAACACCAAGCCCGAAGAGAAAAACGCACAGCAGGCTCAGCCTGGAAAGCAGGCGCAGCAAGCCGGTGGTGGCCGCATTCCCGTAGACAAGTTCAAGGCCAATTTTGGACAGCAACACACGTTTCGTGTCAGCCAAGGCGACTACAACAATCACCGCTTCCAATACGGTGGCTATTGGTTCGGATTCGTTGACCCGTGGCCAAGCAACTGGCTCTACACGCAAGATGTTTTTGTTGTCGAAATTAACGGCGTGTATTACCTGTGCAACCCGATGTATCCTGGCGTTAACATTGCACTCAGCTTCACACCATAGCGGTCCGTTCTTACGGGCGCGACCAGCTTAACTACTATCGGCGCGGGTCCACTGCTTGGGCTCGCGCCGCTTTTTTCCCGGCGCTAGCAAGGCCATCTCGGGAAAAATCGTTTAGCAGATCTAATGGGAACATTCACGAAAAGTGAGCTGTAGTGCACAGACTTGGCAGTGCTTCCGTGGAACCCTTGCATCGACGCAGTCGCCGTTCAATCCGCGCAGCCCGCAGCGGCAAGGTACAACCGGGCAACCGAAGGATGATCTGGCAAGGTGGTTCAACATGCGCAAAATCCGTTTGCTATTGCTAGCTTTTCTGATACTGGCCATACCGGCCACCTCGTTGGCGCAGTTCGGCGTGTCGATTACGATCGCTCCGCCCGCGCTGCCTGTGTACGAGCAACCCATGGCCCCCGCCGACGGTTATTTGTGGACGCCCGGCTACTGGGCTTATGGCGATGAAGGCTACTTCTGGGTGCCGGGTACGTGGGTGATGCCTCCCGAGCCTGGCTTCCTCTGGACTCCCGGTTATTGGGGCTGGGGCGGCAACGCCTTCGGCTGGAATGAAGGCTACTGGGGTCCGCATGTCGGCTTCTATGGTGGCGTCAACTACGGCTTCGGCTATGGGGGCGTCGGCTATGAAGGCGGGCGTTGGGATAACGGGCACTTTTTCTACAACCGCTCGGTGAACAACGTGGACGTCACGAACATTCACAATGTTTACAACCAGACCGTAATCAACGAAACCACGGTGAACCATGTCAGCTACAACGGCGGCAACGGAGGAATTAGCGCCCGACCGACCGCTGCGGAAGAGACTGCGGCCCACGAGCAGCACAGGTCGCCAACGGCCATGCAAACCCAGCATGTGCACGCTGCCAGTACCAACCGCGCACTTTTGGCGTCCGTGAACCAGGGGCGTCCGGCAATCGCTGCAACCGCGAAGCCGGCGGAGTTTAGCGGTCATGGGGTGGTAGCGGCTAAGGAGGCGGGAGCACCTTACAAGGCAGCCGAGAACAAAGCAGCCGAAACCAAGGCCACCGAGAGCAAGGCCACCGAGAGCAAGGCCACCGAGAACAAAGCAGCCGAAACCAAGGCCACCGAGAACAAGGCAGCCGAGAACAAGGCAGCCGAGAACAAGGCAGCCGAGAACAAGGCAGCCGAGAACAAGGCAGCGGAGAACAAGGCAACCGAGAATAAGGCCACCGAGAACAAGGCAGCCGAGAATAAGGCAGCTGAAAACAAGGCCACCGAGAGCAAGGCCGCTGCGACTCGCTCGACTGAGAATAAGGCCGCTGCGAATAAGGCAGCTGCAACTCGCTCGAATGAGAATAAGGCGGCCCAGAATAAGGCGGCTGCAACTCGTTCGAATGAGAATAAGGCGGCCGAGAATAAGGCAGCTGCAACTCGCTCGAATGAGAATAAGGCGGCCGAGAATAAGGCGGCTACAACTCGCTCGAATGAGAATAAGGCGGCTCATGCGCAGCCCGCGGCTCATGCGCAGCCCGCAGCTCATGCGCAGCCCGCGGCTCATGCGCAGCCCGCAGCTCATGCGCAGCCCGCAGCTCATGCGCAGCCCGCGGCTCATGCGCAGCCCGCAGCTCATGCGCAGCCCGCAGCTCATGCGCAGCCCGCAGCTCGTCCCCAAGCTGCACCTCGCCCTGAGGCTCGCCCCGCGAGCGCTCCGGAGAAAAAAGCCCCTGGAGGTAAAGAATAGCCTCGTCAGTAGCGAATTGACTGCGACGTAATGGCGTCAGGCCCCTCGAGGTATAAGAAAGTCGATTAACTCTTATATTGGTGCGGGTCCACTCCTTGGGCTCGCGCCATTTCTTTTCTGGCGGTACGCAGCGATCGAAGTGATGTCCCGCGTCGCGGAGATTGCGATCCACCCGCGGTCATCGCCCGTACCCCACGAGAGCACTTACCGCCCTTTCGACCCTATTCTTCACAATGAGCAGTTTTGACCATTAAGAAACCAGCGGAACGCCTATACCAAAGATGGCTCTCCCCTCAATGTTGAATTCCAAATGCAGAACTTGAGGATCGGGGACGCCGCGCTGGATAAGACAGAATCAAAGCCGCCCCTTCGGGAGTGACGTTTGAACGTCGTCTCAGTGCGGGGAAAAGGAGCAAAACATGCTTGGAACTATATTGATCGTGATCTTGGTTTTAGCACTCTTTGGGGCGCTGCCACGGTGGCCGCATAGCAGAGACTGGGGTTATTACCCGACCGGAGGATTGGGGCTGATCCTATTGATCGTTGTCATTCTCCTGGTTCTCGGTCGCATTTGACCGAGGAGTAGGTCGTCACTGCGGATCGCTCTTGGCGCGGATCCGCTCCAGGGCTCGCGCTCCTTCTTTCCTGCCACAGACGATCGCAGGGATCCGGTTGGTGTGCCGGGTTTCGAACTCGCGGTTATTACCCTCATTCTCTCTTAGTGCTGAAGAAGCCGTTCATGTCAGGAGCCCTTCTGGCAAGACCGGGCAATTGCTCGACTCCGAGCGCTCTCAGGCTCAGCCGCAGAACACTTTCGTGGTGATAGAGTTCGTCGCGCGTGGTGCCAGCAGGAGTTCGTGAGCTTATGATCAGCGCGGGAATGTGGCCCCCGCCTCTTAGGTCACTTCGCTTCGGATCGTATCTTGAATCCGCTTTCGGGCCTGTCTCACATCCCTCGTCAAAGACGATCACCAGAAGCCCGCCGCGCTTGAAGGTTGCCGATTCAATCAGCGGCTCCATGTTGTCCTTCAGCCAGGTATCGATTCCTTGCAGGGCTCGATGATCTCCACAGGATGCCTTCTGCCGTGTCACCGCATTGTGGTGCCCGTCGTTGTACAGGTTGGGCACGATGAACGAGTAATCGGGCAGACTGTCGTGCTGCAAATCACGCGCGAAACTCTCAAAGGAAACAATATTGGCCGCTTGTGAAGCTTGCCCCGAGGCAACCTTGCTCTGACGGATGCTCTCAAAATACGCGAATGGGTTGTGTCGCTTTACATAGGGAAAGTGATCTCCATCCAGGTAGCCGGCCCGGGGTATGCTCTCCGCGTATGCTTTCCAGGTTTTGCCGTTCGCAGTGAGAACACTGGTGATATTGTCTCCCGCCACTTCCCCGGGAAATTTGTCGGCCAGATCCCCTACCCAAGGCGGTCTGGTGCCGCTCCGCCCGGCGGTCAAATAGAAGTAATTGTTTATTGAGGGATGGGTATTTGCGTAGTAGTTCGTGGCCACGCCGGACTTTTCAGCCAGCGTGTTCAGGTATGGCAGGTCTTTTGTGTTCCCGATTACCTCGTCGTAGTTCTGGTTCTCCTCGACGACCACGAACACGTGTTCAAAACGAACCATCTGACCCGGAATGGGAACTGCAGGAACCTCGGAAACCCCAGCCTGTTGTCTGGCGCAGGATACCCAAATGGCAGTGAGTAGAAGAACTAGCAGCCGCACTCGCATACTCGCCTAGCATACAGGTAGCCGGTTGGCCGGAAGTGTACACTCTTGACCAGAATCGCAACGGGATCAATGCCAGACTGGTTCTGGAGATTGTCTGCAATCGCCTGGAAGGTGCACGAAATCCATGCCAAGCTCTGGTTTGACTAGCCCCAGGCACTCATCGCCGCCGCTCCACGCCACAGCGGCCCGTTGGCGCCTGCTGGCTACGCGTGTGGTGACGCTTCTTCTCGTCGTGGTGATGGGCAGCGGCGCTTCGTTCGCTTACTCGGTTTTGACCCACGAGGAAATCGTGGACCTGCTCTGGTCCGACGAGATCCGCCCTCTGTTGCTCAAGCGATATCCGGGGCTGTCGGACGATCAGATCAAGGAGGCCCATGCCTACGCCTACGGAGGCGCCGTCATCCAGGACCTGGGTTATTACCCATTCGGCAGTAAAGATTTCAGCAACCTGGTGCATTACGTTCGCAGCGGAGATTTTGTTCGCGAGCTGCTGCTCGAAAGCCAGGATGCCAACGAGTACGCCTTCGCTCTGGGCGCGCTGGCACACTATGCGTCGGACATTACCGGGCACTCGGTGGCAGTCAACCAGGCGGTGGCCATCGAGTATCCAAAGTTGCGAGCGAAGTTCGGCAAGTCGGTCACGTATGCGGAGGACAAGACGGCACACTTGAAAACGGAGTTCGGCTTCGACATGATACAGGTGGCGAAGAATCGTTACGCATCGCAGCAGTACCACGACTTCATCGGGTTTAAAGTGTCAAAGCCCCTGCTGGAGCGAGCCTTCCCCGTCGTATACGGATTGCAGTTGAAAGATGTGCTTACTCATGAGGATCTCGCCATCGGCTCCTATCGCTTCTCCGTCAGCCGGCTGATCCCGGAGATGACCCAGGTCGCGCTACAGACCCATAAGAAAGACATGATGCGCGAGCGGCCCGACTTCGCGAAACAAAAGTTCCTGTACCGTCTTTCGCGCTCCGACTACGAAAAGGAGTGGGGGAAGGACTACACCAAGCCCGGATTCGGAACCCGCATCCTGTCAACCCTCTTGCGCTACATGCCGAGAATTGGTCCCTTCAAGGGGCTGGGCTTCAAGAACCCGACTCCGGCGACCGAGGACCTGTATTTCAAGAGCATCAATTTAACCGTCGATCAATACCGGGCCTTTCTCGAAGAAGTGCGCGCTGACTCGCTCGTGCTTCCCAATTGTGATCTTGATAGTGGCCAACCGACCAAGGCAGCGGAATATTCGCTTACCGACAACACTTACGCAAAGTTGCTGGGGCAGTTGTCGAGCCGCAAGTTCGATGGGACGACTCCGGAGCTGCGCGCCAACATTCTCGACTTTTATTCCGACCTCTCGGCTTCGTTCAACACGAAAAAGGACCAGAATGATTGGAACAAAGTACTGGCCGAGCTGGACCAACTGAAGTCGATGACTATGATTCCGGCGTTTGCGGGTAGCACCCCACAGTGATCGCATCCGCGTCAGGGATCGCATTGAGATGTGCAGTCGCAGCCAATAGAAAGCAGACCCGGCTCATCTGACAAAAGCGGGCCCGAGGACTACGGGTGAATTCAGAGCTCAAGTCTGTAGAATAGCCGAGCTTTCGCGGGCGAAGGCCCCTTCGACTATGCTCAGGGGAGGTCCGCGCCACGCGTCGAAAATACTAGGCGCTAACCCGTACGGATACCAACTCTGGGTTGCAGTGGGAGTTTTGCATGGATTTGACTGCGTCTTCCGCTGTGAATCTCCCCATCACCAGGGCCAGCTTACGATTGGTTGTCGTCTGGATGGGAAGCCGATCGACCCGCAGCACGTATTGCGGAGCATGAGCACCGCCGCGATTCACTTTCACAACAAACTTGATATTTTTCATGATTCCTTTCTGTTTCTAATCGATCTGACAAAAAACGAGACGACAAACAGATAAGCAGGCGATAGGCAAGCCGGCTCCCTGTTTTCTCACTTGCCATTCGCAATCGAAAACCGTGCACGGTTCTCAATCGGCCTTGGCTTCGAGCGTCTTCTCGCTGCCAACACGGACCTTGATCGGCTTGGGCTTGGCGTCGGAAAGATCCCCAGCGGATCAACAGCGCCAGGACTCAGATTTCTCCTCAGAGCAGTCGAAGAGGAGACAATTTTCAGATAGGCTAACTTGGTTCAGAGAACCTGAAAGATAAGAAAGTAAGAAAAGGTGCTCGCTCAATATCAATGTTAGGCTTGTGCGCTACCATTGTCAAGTTTTCGGTAGTGGCTTAATTCAGCCACTACCAAGTTTTCCACCCCCACCATGCCCAACAACGTCAACACCGAAGCTGCCTGGAACTACCACGAAGCTACCAAGCATTCCTACACCAGCGTTCGCACCAACCCGCATTTCCTGGACTTTGACAACCAGCCCTTGCCGTTCAAGATCTACCCCTCGCTGGAGCCCTCGCGCATGCCGACCGAGGTGCGCCAAACTGGAGTCGCTGCCCTTTCCGCGATCGCCGGCAGCGTCTCCGCCCAGGCCCTCGTCCAGACCAACACCGCGCCAGGCTTAAAGGCCGTGGCCCAACTCCTGTACCTTTCCGCAGGCATCACCCGGCAGAGAAAATATGCGGGCGGCGAAATCTATTTTCGCGCGGCCGCATGCACGGGAGCGCTCTACGAGGTCGAGCTCTATCTGGTTTGCGGCGACCTCGGCGGCCTTCCGGCTGGCGTCTATCACTTCGCCCCTGCCGGGTTCGGCCTGCGCAAGCTGCGCGCCGGAAATTATCGCAGTGTCCTGGTCGAGGCCACCGGCGGCGAACCCGCCATCGCTCACGCGCCGCTGACCATCGTCTGCACCTGCACCTACTGGCGCAATGCCTGGAAGTATCAGGCGCGCACCTACCGCCATTTCGGTTGGGACAACGGCACGTTGCTCGCCAACCTGTTGGCCGTCGCCACCGCCCTGGGCTTGCCGGCCAAGGTAGTGTGCGGCTTTGTGGACGCGACGGTGAACCGCCTGCTGGATGTCGATTCCGAACGCGAGGTGGCCTTCTCGCTGGTCGCCCTCGGTCATGACTCCGGGCTTTCTGCGCAAACCGCTCCACCTGCGCAAACCGCTCCAAGAGTGCTCGCAGATATCTCCCCGCTCGGACTCGAAACTGTCCCGCTCTCGCGGGACGAGATTGACTATCCGCTCATGCGCGAAATGCACGCTGCCTCCTCGCTGCACTCGACCGAGGAGGTCGCGGCATGGCGCGGTGGCACTCCACTGGGGCGCACGGAAATGACGGATTCTCCGCCGCCCACCGGACCCGTCGTTCGGCTCCAACCTCTATCCGACGCGGAAATGCCTCGTGACCCGATCGAGCAGGTCATCCTGCGCCGCGGCTCCAGCCGCCAGTTTGCGCGCACGCCGATCAGCCTGCCGCAGCTTTCGACAATGCTCGACCAGGCGACCCGCGGCGTACCGGCGGACTTCACCGGTCCGAGCTTCCGGGACACGTCGGGGTCTCAACTCAACCACTTCTATCTGATTGTCCACGCCGTCGAGGGCCTCGAACCTGGAGCTTATGTCTTCCACCGCGATCGTGAAGTGCTCGAGTGTCTAAAGCAAGGAAATTTTCGCGACCAAGCCGGCTATCTCGGATTAGAGCAGCAGTTGCCTGCCGACGCGGCCGTGGACATTTTCGTTCTGGCAGACTTACGACCGATATTCGATCGCTTTGGAAACCGGGGGTATCGTGCCGTGCAGCTTGAGGCGGGTATCCTCGGCGGCAGGCTGTACCTCGGGGCTTACGCCCAACGCCTCGGCGCCACCGGCCTCACCTTTTACGACGACGACGTGACCCGCTTCTTCTCCCCCCACGCCGAAGGTAAGAGCGCCATTTTCCTGGTGGCCGTAGGCAACAGCGTCAAACGCCTAGCATAGTGCTTGCACCTGAAGCCGGCTTCCCTTAATTGTTGATTCCGACTGGCGGGTACCGAGAAGGACGTGAGCGGCTGAAAAGGTTGGCAGCCTCGCAGGGATTCGAACCCCGATACTCTGCTCCAGAGGCAGATGTCCTACCGTTGAACGACGAGGCTGTACCAGAATTCTAAATCATTTCGCGGCAGCTGCAAAACCGCGTGCTCGTCGGTAGTGGGCTAATTCTGTGTTGCTGGAGCCTTGAGCTTCGAGCCGCGAGCTTCGAGCGAATCGGTTGCCCGCAGCTCGCAGCTCGCAGCCTACTTGCTCGGCAACACAGAACTAGCCCACTACCTGCTCTTGTCGGCTGGACGCGCAAGTTTACGAGACTCGCGTTAGAATCTCTGGCAGCGGTGCGAGGAGTTGCCATGGCCAGCAGCGAAACTTTCCCAGAAACTTTTTCAGGAACTATCCCAGTTGAGACCGACTACGCCGAGATGGCGCGCCGTCCACTTGAGGCCGAGCAGTGCGCTCTCATCGTCGTCGACATGCAGGAGAAATTGCTGCCGCCGATCTGGGAAAAAGAGCGGCTGGTGCGAAATGTTCAGTTGCTCATTCGCCTGGCTGGAATCCTGAAGATCCCCTCGCTGGTGACGGTTCAATACGCCAAGGGCTTGGGCAACACGGTGCCGGAGATTGCATCCATGTTGCCGGACAGTCCGCCCACCGACAAGCAGACGTTCTCCTGCTTCGGCAGCGACGTGTTCTGCTCCTTGCTGAAACGCTTACCGGGCCAACGGACGACCGTACTGCTGTGCGGCATGGAAACCCACATCTGCGTGATGCAGACTGCGCTGGGGGCGCTGCGGGAAGGCTATCTGGTGCATGTGGCTTCCGATGCCGTCAGTTCGCGGACAGAATTAAACTGGCGCATCGGACTGGATCGCATGCGCGCGGCCGGAGCCATTCTTTCCTCGACCGAAATGATGATCTACGAACTGCTGCGGTCCTCGGGCAGGCCCGCGTTTCGAGAACTACTGCCCTATCTGAAGGGCTGAGAGTTCACTCCGTTGGGACCGGCCGGAGCAAGGGAATAGCTTTTTCACCACGGAGTCACAGAGACACAGAGAAAATCTAAAGACAAGAAAAAGCAAAAATTCGCTTTTCTCTGTGACTCTGTGCCTCTGTGGTGAATTGACATTGCAGAGACGGGGCAAGGGAGACGGGGCTTACCGCGTCTCTACTCCTTCTGTTTCACTCGGACGACGGTGATTTTCGAAAAGCCCTCCTCGAAGGTCGGAGGCTTCAACTTGCTCGCCATCTTGCGCATGATATCTTCGGGGACCGCGCGGCCACGGCGCTGGTGGCGTTCCATGCACACCTCCAGCGGGACATCGAAGAACAAGCCCTGCACATCGTAGCCGTAATCCTTGGCCAGCTTGATCCAGCTATGGCGGTCGTGGGGCGTAAGGTTCGTCGCATCCACATAGTTCATGGGACGGCGGGCAATCAGCCTCGCCTTCAGCATTGATCGCAGGTTGGAAAAAACTAGATCCTGAAAGCGCTGCTCCTGCGCGTCGTCGAAAAGGAGTTCGCGCAGCAGATCGCTGGAAAGCGGATGAATGCTGTGCCGCTTGAACCACGAACTCTTGCCCGATCCCGGCAACCCGATCGCCAGAACTACCGTTCCCTTGCTGGCGCGGGCGGGAGCCGACGCAGCTTGAGCAGTCGCAGCTTCAGCCGGCAACTTCCCGGCAACCACTGGTTCCGGGGCGGAGGCTTCTGCTGCGGATGGTTCTGCTGCGGGTGCGGAAGCAGCAGCTACCGGCCGCGGGCGAGATCCGCCACGACCTCCGCGGCCGCGACGACGGCGGGGCGTTCGTGGTTTCGGTGCAACTGCCGCGGATGCCGCGGCTGGTGCCGAAACGGGCTCCGGCGAGGGCTCGGGCCCCGGCTCCGGTCTCAATGGGCGGCGCGACTCGACTACCGGGGCTTCGGCGCGAGCTTTGGGAGGCGCGGCGGACTCATTGTCATAGTATTTCGGCTGCAAGGGCTCGGGTGCGTTGGTTGCTTCCTTGGCGGGGCCGTCTCCGGCCTTCTTGCGGCGCTTTAAACGCTCGCTCATCCATTTGCGCATATAGCTGCTTGTAGCATACCGGCGCATGATGGAGCAATCTGCGCCCCGTGGCGGCCAGGATACCCTGGGTCCGCCGCCGGGCGGATTCAGCTCATCTCTGGACGGCGCGATTTACAATAGCTGCCAAGGTAAATCCATGAATCCGACGCATCCCGCAACTCTCCCGGTTGCCGCCGGGCAACTCCCCGCCGTGCCGCTGACCCTTGAAGGCTATGCGACGCTTCATCAGATGATGCGTTTCCGCTGGACCGCATGGCGCTCCATTCCAGAGAAAGACCGTCGCGAAATCACGAACGAAGCCGCAAGACTGCTGGCCGAGATGGAAGGCAAGGCCGATGGGCAGTCTGCGCTCTTCTCGTTGCTGGGACACAAAGGGGACCTGATGCTGGTCCACTTCCGCGACAGCTTCGACCAGCTCAATCAGGCGGAGCTCGATCTGGCGCGGCTTCGACTCAATGATTTCCTGGAGCCTGCGACTTCGTATTTGTCGGTGATTGAGCTGGGGCTGTATGAGTCGACCCTGAAGACCTACAAGGCGCTCGCCGATCGCGGCGTCGAACCACACTCGGACGAATGGAAAAAGTCGATCCAGGAAACCATCGCGCGCCAGAAAGAGGCGATGAAGCCGCGGCTGTTCCCGCCGATGCCGCCGAACCGGTACATCTGTTTTTATCCCATGGATCGCCGGCGCGGCGAAGACAAGAACTGGTACACGCTTCCCATGGAAGAACGCCAGCGCCAGATGAACGAGCACGGGCTGGTCGGACGCCGCTATGCCGGAGAGGTGAAACAGATCATCACCGGCTCCATTGGTTTTGACGATTGGGAGTGGGGCGTCGACCTCTTCGCCGACGATCCCCTGGTTTTCAAGAAGCTGATCTACGAGATGCGCTTCGACCACGTCAGCGCCGTGTATGCGCTGTTCGGAAGTTTCTATATCGGATTGCGCTGTCCGGCGAACCGGCTGCACGACTTGCTGGAAGGAAACTTACCGCAGTAAATCAGTACCCAGTTGCCAGTACCCAGTACCCAGTAGCCAGCACTCAGGGCCGCCGAGACTGGGCTCTGGGTACTGGGTACTGAGTACTGGGTACTTCTTTCGCAAAGTGAAACTCGTGCTTCGTCATGTCCACGCGCGCCCTGCGGAAGGTCACACCCTCCATGCGCAGGCGGAATTTTTGTTCAGCGGCATTTTCTCCGCACAACTTGATCGCGCCCCCGGAGCCGACCACGCGGTACCAGGGCAATCCGGGAACCTGTTGCAGGATTCGCACCACTTGGCGGGCGGCTCCGGGCCAGCCCGCAGCCTTGGCTAAAGCTCCGTAGCTCGACACCGTTCCCGCCGGCAAAGCGCGAATGCAGCGCACGACGCGGGCACGCTTATCCTCCGGCATGCTTTTCCCGGGCTTGGATTGAGATTGCCGATTCACGGATAAACATCTGCCAGACAATCATGCTAACCTAGATTCGCCAATACAAAAATTTACACAAGGCCGTAAAACCTGGGATTACGATAGGTGCATCCCATGTTCGTGCTCGCCACCAAAACTGCCTTTTGGAGAATAATATGCTTCGCTTGTTGAAAGCCCTGCCCCTTGCGTTGGCCCTCGCGGCCTTGATCATCTTCGCCGCCTTCGCCGCCAGCTGTGGTTCCAGTAGTTCGCAGGCCCGCTTTATCAATGCCGTCCCGGGTATCAGCGCCGTGGATATCGATTTCAACGGAACGAAGGAATTTTCCTCCATCGAATTCGCCACCGCTTCGGGGTCAACCTATGTGAGCGTACCGTCGGGTAGTGACACGATCGAAGGGCTTGCGTCCGGCACCACCACCGAAGTCTTCAGCTCCACCGCTAGCTTGAACTCTGGGTCGCAATACACTTTGGTTGCGGTTGGATTTACTACCGGCACCGTCAACATCTTGAATCCAGTTGACAACAACACGGCGCCGGCAGATGGCACCGTGAGTTTCCGTGTCATTCACGCATCGCCCGACGGACCCGGCACCGTGGATATTTATATCCTCCCGTCCCCCATCAACTGCAATTTCGGTGCTGGTGATTGCACAAAAACGATCTCTAGCCTTGCCTACCAGAGTACGAGCACATACGCAAACCAACCCTGGAATTCTGGTGGCGGAGGTTACTTGGTGTACGTGACTGCAGCGGGGAGCACGACACCAATCTTTAACCCTGTTCCCTTCAATGCCGGCAGCTCATCCGTCGGCACGATTCGTACCCTGGTGCTCACGGACAACTCGAGTGGAAAGGCGATGAATACGCAGCCCATAGTGTTGGATGACCTCAATTAACCGCAGGCAAGCCGCTTCGGCCCAGCTGGGCGTCTCGCTGCAACCTTCAGGAAAAGGATCCCGGCCTCGACCGAGGCCGGTGAACCACCTATCAAGCTGCTAAAATCCTTCTTGCTCACCACCAACTGCCATCTGGAGAATTAAGGATGTCCCGCTTGTTGAAAGCCCTGCCCCTTACGTTGGCCCTGGCGGCCTTGAGCATCTTCGCCGCCAGTTGTGGTTCGAGCACTCCAGCGCAGGTTCGTTTTGTCAATGCCATCCAGGACACTGCCCAGTACGGCACCGCCTTGGATATCGATGTCAACGGAACGGAAGAATTTCCCAACATATCACTCTTCGGTTTTCTGCCGTTATCGGGCTATACGAGCGTACCTTCGGGCAGTGGCACGATCGAAGGACTTGAAACCGGCACCACCACCGAGGTCTTCAGCTCCAACATTAGCTTGAACGCTGGGACGCAGTACACTTTGGTTGCGACTGGATTTGCTACCAGCACCAGCAAAGTTGCCATCATTTCTGCAACTGACAAAAACGCGGCGCCGGCCAGCGGCAACGTGGAATTCCGCATCATTAACGCATCACCCAGCGGACCTAACGGCATCCCGGGCGCTGTGGATATTTATATGGTCCCGGTCGGGTCCAACACCGGCCTCACGTCCGCTACCCTCATTGTCTCTAAGCTTGCCTACCGGAGTACGAGCAGCTACGTAACCCTTCCTTATAATCCCAATCTTGTAAACGGCTTTAACTATACGATGTCCGTGACTGCGACGGGGAGCACGACGCCAATCTTTAGCCAGGACCTCAGTGCGGGCAACTCGACCGTGGGAGCGATTCGTACCCTGGTGCTAACGGACCAACAGAATATAGATCAATTGAATCAGCTGGCCATCGTGTTGAATGACCTCAATTAACCGAGGACAAGCCGCCCAACCGGGCGTCGCGCTGCAACCTTCAGGAAAAGGATCCCGGCCTCGACCGAGGCCCGGTGAACCACCGAACAAGCTGCTAAAATCCTTCTTGCTTGCTCACCACCAAATGCCTTTTGGAGAATTAAGGATGTCTCTCCTGTTGAAAGCCCTGCCTCTTACGTTGGCCCTTGCGGCCTTGAGCATCTTCGCCGCCAGTTGTGGTTCCAGCACTCCAGCGCAGGTTCGTTTCGTCCATGCCATCCAGGACACCAGCCCCCTGGATATCAGTGTCAGCGGCCCCAATATCACAACCACGCAGGAATTTACCGACATATCATTCCTCGGTGTCCTGCCGAATCAACCGGGCTATACCAGCATACCTTCGGGTAGTAACACGATCGAAGGGTTTTTGACGGGCACCACAACCGAGGTCTTCAGCGACTCCGTTAGCTGGAACGGCGGGCAGCAGTACACGGTGATTGCGACTGGATTTTCTCAAACCGGCGCCAACGGCAAAAACGTTGTCCTCTTGTCTATCCCTGACAACATCCCGGCGCCGCCGTCGGGCGACGTTGAATTCCGCGTCATCCACGCGTCGCCGAGTGGACCCGGCACAGTGGATGTTTATATCGAGCTGAACCCAAACAGCGGTCCCGGGCTCCCCATTACGATCAAAGGCCTTGCCTACACACAGGCGAGCAACTACGTATACTTTAACTTTAACCCCAATAATGACACCCCCCCACCAGGCTTTACGGTGTACGTTACTGCATCGGGGAGCACGATACCAATCATTAGCGAGCCCATCAATCCGGCAAATGCAGGAGCGGCTCGTACCCTGGTGCTCACGGACGTCCAGGATGGAACATCAATGCGGCAGTTGTTCCTGGAGTTGTCTGACCTCGATTAATCGCAGGCGAGCCGCTTCGGCCCAACCAGGCGTCTCGCTGGAACCTTCAGGAAAAGGGAACCGGCCTCGACCGAGGCCCGGCGAACCACCTAAGCCGCATCTTTCTTGAAGGACTGCGCAGCCGCTTTTTCATCATCGAACACTTCGAAAATAGTAAGCAGCTTGGTGAGCTGGAGAAGGTCCCCTACGCGCTGGCTCAGGCTCGCCAGTTTCACCGCGCCGCCGGCGTTGCGGGCAGTCGTGTAAAGCGAAACCAGCGTTCCGAGTCCGCCGCTATCGATGTAATTCACTTCGCGCAGATTCAGCACAACTTTTGGGCTCTGGACCAGCAGTTTCTTGACGGTGTCGCGCAGGCTGGCCGATTCTTCGCCGAACACAACTCGACCGCTGCAATCCACCACCAGCACGCCCTCCACCGATCGTGTGCTCATTCTCAGTTGCATAAGCGCTGCTCCAATATTCGCTGTAAAACTTAATGCATGAGCGTACCCCGCCGGACTCCGCCGCGCAAGCGGGACGCGCGGGTAGTGGGCTAATTTGGTGTTGCTGGCCGCGGGCCGCGAGCTTCGAGCCTCGGGCTTCGAGCAAACCGGATGCCCCGCAGCTCGTAGCTCGCAGCTTATTTACTCGGCAACATGGAATTAGCGCACGACTCATTCCGTGCCCGTCGCAAACTCCTCGCGCATGAGACTGTATAATCAAGAACTCGCATGAGCTATCAGGTTCTGGCCCGCAAATACCGGCCGCAGAAATTCTCCGACGTGATCGGCCAGGAACACGTCACTCGCACCCTGCAAAATGCGATCGCGCAGGAGCGCATCGCGCACGGCTATATCTTCAGCGGACATCGCGGCATCGGCAAGACGACGGTCGCCCGCATCCTGGCGATGGCGGTGAACTGCCGCTCCGCGGAAAAGCCGGTGGCCGAGCCCTGTGGCGTATGCGATTCCTGCAACGAGATTCGCGCCGGCAACGCGGTGGATGTGATCGAAATTGATGCTGCCACCAATCGCGGAATCGACGAAATCCGCGAACTGCGCGAGGCCGCGCGCTACCGTCCGGCGCGCGACCGTTTCAAAATCTACATTCTCGACGAGGCGCATCAGATCACCGACGCGGCCTTCAATGCGCTGCTCAAAACGCTGGAGGAACCGCCCAGCCACGTCATTTTCATGATGGCCACGACGCAGCCCGAGGATATCCCCCAGACCATCCGCTCGCGCTGCCAGCACTTCAGTTTTCGGGCGGTGAAGTTCGAGGACATTCTCGGGCAACTCCGCGATATCACGGCGCAGGAAAAAATCCCCGCCGACGAGGACGCCCTTGCCCTGCTCGCGGAAGCAGGCGACGGCTCTATGCGGGACGCGCTCTCGATCCTCGACCAGGCGATCGCCTCCACCTCCGAACACCTGACGCTCGATTCCGTTCGCAGCCTGATCGGTTCCGCTCCGGCAGCGGCGCTGGAAACGGTAATGCAGGCGGTCGCGGAAAGTTCGAGCGAGAAAATCCTGGTGCTGGTCGACGAACTGATCGGCGAAGGGCACAGTCCCACGCATTTCGCGCGCCAGTTGATGCGCTTCCTGAGGAATGTCACGGTGGCAAAGATCGCGGGCAAGGGCTCGGCTCTCCTGCAGATTTCTTCCGATGAGCGCGCCCGCGTGGGCCGCATCGCCGATCTGTTCAGCGAGGAAGACCTCACGCGGCATTTGCAAATCATGCTGCGCACCCACGGAGAACTCGGATACCGACAGGAACAGCGATTCCACCTTGAACTGGGACTTCTGAAAATGGCGCATGCGCAGCGTCTGCTGCCGATCGAGCAGTTGCTGAGCGATGTGGCGGATTCCTCCGCTGGACCGGCCCGCACCGCACCCAGAGTGGATCTCACATCGGCTCTCTCTTCTGGTCTCGCTCGCCATTCTCACACTTCGCCGACTGAAGCCCGCCGCACCGAGCCTCCCACACCGACGCGATCGAATTCGGTGTCGCCGTTCGCAGCCGACTCCGCGCGCAAAGGCAATCCCAAAGCGGAGTCGTCCGGCGATACCTCGGCATTCGCGGACAAGAGTGTCCGCGCCACACACCCCGCCGGCGCAATGACCGCCAACGTCGTCATCATGGGATCGGCCGCGCCGGCAGTTGAAGAGTTAACGCCGGAACCCGAACCGCCGCCAGTCGCCCGTAGTGAAGCGGCGGTCGAGCCAAAGGCCAAAGTCAACGCCTCGTCTCTTCGCGACGCCGTTCTCAACGCGCTGGGCAATCAGCAAATGCTCGTTTCCCTGTTGGAAAACGCGGAGTGGAGACTGGAAGGAAATGCGCTGATCGCAAAAGTAGCGGCTTCGAACACGATGACCGAAATGTCATTCACCGCCGACGCGCGCCGCATCGCCAGCGCCGCCGCCAGCACTCTGGCCGGGAGACCGATCAAGATGCTGGTCGAGCCCGGTGGCGCACCGCAAGCCATGTCCCCGGTGCGCCGGTCTTCATCGAAAGGAAGCGCACGCACCCGCGCCGAACAAGACCCGATCGTGCAACGCATGCAGGAAAAGTTCGGAGCGGAGATCCGCACCGTGATTGACTATCGGGAGAAACAATAAAGCTTGAACCGCCGAGACGCAGAGTGCGCCGAGAAGAGCAAGAATTTGTTTTCTCTGCGTACTCGGCGTCTCGGCGGTTAAAAGGTTTTCTATGTCGAACTTCAATTTGCAGAAACTGATGTCGCAAGCCAAGCAGCAGTACGAGACGCTGCAGAAGAAGATGGAGCAGACCGTGGTCGAGGCTTCGGCCGGCGGCGGCACGGTCACCGTCAAAATGGATGGCCGCAAGCAAGTGCTCGGCATCTTGATCGATCCGGAGGCAGTAAAGGCCGGCGATGTCGAGATGCTGCAGGATCTCGTGATGGCCGCGCTGAACGAAGCTGGGCGCAAAGTGGATCAGGCGATGCAATCGAGCGTTGGTGGAATGCTCGGCGGACTCGGAGGAATTCTGTAATTTGGCAATTTTGTAATTTGGTAATTTGAACCCCGACCTGTTTTCAAATTACCAAATTACCCGATTACAAAATTACAAAATCCCTATGTCCAACTTTGCCGAACCGATGACCCGCCTCATCGACGAACTCAAGAAGTTGCCGGGAATCGGCAACAAGAGCGCACAACGCCTGGCCTTTCATATTCTGCGGTCGAGCGAGGATGACGCCGAAGCTCTGGCCTCCGCCGTTCGCGATGTGAAGGCCAAGCTGCGTTTGTGCTCGATCTGCAACAACATCACCGACGTCGATCCCTGCGTGTACTGCAGCAGTCCTACCCGGAATCAAAAGCTCATCTGCGTGGTCGAGGAACCGACCAACATCGCGGCGGTCGAGAAGACGCGGCATTTTAACGGCGTCTACCATGTGCTCCACGGCTCGATTTCGCCATTGCACGGTGTGGGACCGGAACAATTGCGCATCGCAAGCCTGGTCAGCCGGGTCGGCGGCGGCGAAATCGAAGAAGTCATCCTGGCGACCAATCCCACGGTCGAAGGAGAAGCCACCGCCACCTACCTCGCGCAGCAACTGAAGCGGCAAGGACTGCGCGTGACGCGGATCGCCATGGGAATTCCGGTAGGCAGCGACATCGAATACACCGACGAAGTCACAATGCTGAAAGCCATGGAAGGCCGCCGGGAAATGTAGAGGTGGCCCCGGCTTTACAATCGACTATGCCAGCGCAAGCCCAGGCTGCCCCGCACGCAGAACTGTGCAACACTTTGAAGCACTCCTCATGTGCGCAACCCTGGAACGCGCCCCCCACCCAGCGAGCACAGCAACTAACTGGCTTTACTGTCTTTAACTTGCAGAAACCCTTGAAACTATCGCACAGAATCTGACACTGGCCCCCCAGTTGCTTCTTCCGTTACGTCTGTCTCCTCGCTCCCTTTGAACGCTTTGCTGGCGCGAGATGCACAAGCGGACGTTAAACGCGCCCGCGAACTCAGAGCCAGCCTGCGCCGTGCTGGGGTGTAACCGCATCTCAAACGACGCTCCCGAAACCGGGCCTAACCGCTCGGTTTCATTTTTTTGCCGGGATGCCGGAATACGAAGGGGCGAAACGAAGCTCCGCAGTCTCAATCGCCAGCGGTTCCCAGCAGGAATCCGTTGGCTTCCTCTTCCTCGGCAACCAGTCCTTCCGGCAGCCTGCCCCGGTTGTACTCCGCCATGCGGTTTTTCCACTTGAGAAAGTCGGTAATGCTCTCGGGTTCAATGCGGATTTCCACCCGCCGCAAACTCGCCAGCAGAAGATTCATCTCGTTCTGGAACCCGATCTCCGAACGCAGGTTCTTCGCCGACGGCTTGGCCCGCTCAATCTCGCGCCCCCACACTTCCAGCAGTCCCCAACCCGTGGGAAGTTCCTCGGTCCGTATCAGACCCCGCGCCGCCAGGTAATACCGCTCACAGCCGACGCCGATCTCCGGCTTCTGCCGGAAGGGCTTGTCGCGATCGGCCAGGAAATCGGCGCGCGACACCTTGCTCTCGACCAGCACCGAATGGCATGCCTTCTTCCAGCCAATGGCGTCCGGCATCTCGCCACTGACGCAGGCCTGCTCGCTAAGCACCACTCCGCAGCGATAGCGCCGCAGCCACCGCACCGCCATCGAAACCAGTTTTGCATGGGTCACAAATAAAGTTTGTAAGGGGAACGTCGTTCTGAGAAGTGTCAGAGTAGCTTCTGCGCTTTTAGCTTTTAGCTGTTAGCTGTTGGCTCCTACCTTCTAGCCCTTTCAAGAATTGTCATCCCGAGCGAAGCGAGGGATCTGCAGTTCGCCGCAAGATGCAGATCCTTCGCTTCGCTCGGGATGAGAAAGTCCGGCGAATTGAGAGTTGCAGAGCGAGTCCTCACTTCCACGACTGGGCCTCTAGCCTCTGGCCGCCGTCGCGCGTCCCGTGGATTTGCCGCCTCCCGCGGAAGCACGCAATGTCCGCACCAGCACTGGCCGGCGCAGCACGGTTTCCAGCAAATGTCGCGCCGCGGCGATGGCTTCCGCCGTACGGTCCAGCGCCGAGTATCCCGCCGCCCGCACCACTACGAAACGGTCCTGCAAACTAACCTCGATCCGCGGAGTGTTTTCGTTTTCGTTTCCATTGCGCCCATTGCGCGTGTCCAGCGCGTTTGCCAGACGCAAAATGCCGGCCAACTCCATGGCTATGCGTCGATCCGACAGCTCCAGCAGTTGCATTGTCTTTCCCCGCGGACGGGGTAATGCCCCACGATGATAGCGTGCTACCACCGCCGCTAGTTCCAGCTCTCGCGCACTCCAGCCCAGCGGTCGCGCCAGCCCGCGGATCATCCGGTACGAATTCTTTTCGTGATTTTTCGGGCCCTTAGCTTTGCCGACGTCATGCATGAGCGCCGCCGCCTGCAGCACCGCTCGCGAGTCGTGGTCCAAATTCAGCGGCACCAGCTTTCCCGCCCCGGCGTTCGTCGTCACCAGCCCCGCATCCTTCAACCCGTCGTACAAAATAAGCGCCAGTTCGGCGACGCGCTGGGAATGCGGAAAATCGGGATCCAGATATTCCGCCCATACTCGAAGACGGCTCATCGCCGCTGCGCGCAACTGCGGGCCCGACGGCAACTCCGCCCGCCAGACGCGCCACAGCGGCTGCCGGCCCACCATCTTCTCGCGATAGCGCTCGATCCTCTTAGCGCGCTCCACGTTCAACTTCTCCCGCCAGCGGTTGCGGCTTTCCACGTTAGGGAACGCCATAATCTCGACGGCGGTGGCCCACAGCACATCCAGATCGTGCACCTCTCCCAGCAGATCCTGAAGTTCTTTCAGATCGTCGCCCCACAACGCGTGCTGGCGCGGCAGAAAATTTTCCACTGTGTAACGGAAGCGTTTGATGCCGATGCGCAGTTCGTGCAAGGCAGCCTGCGAACGCGTCCGCACGGCGTGTTTGTGCAGATCATAGGCGGCTGTCCACTTTTCGAGCGCTAGATGCAGATACACCACGCTCCCCGGACGCACCCGCGACGCACGCTGCGGCAGAGTTCTGCTCCACTGGCGCCATTGCTTGCGGTCAAACTGATGGAGATCTTTGAAGGCGCGCTGCTTGCATTCGGCTTCGCGCGCGTGCACATGATCGAGCAGCTTGACGGCCACCGGATCACCCGACAAACGGTCGCCCGCCGAATCGCTCGCATCTCTCAGCTTCTCGATCCACTCCTGCATCACCTGCATGTCGCGCAGCTCACCCAGCGCCTGGAAAAGCTTCCTCCCCGCCTTCTTCATATCCTTCCAAGAAGTATCGGGATCGATCGCCATCAATCCATCGGCGAGAGAACGGCAGCGCCGCAGCGCAACACGAAGATCGTGCACCGAGTCGGCGTCGAAACCCATGGCCGCCCGATCACACTCCACCAGCACGCGCTCCATCCAGGCACGCAGCCCGAGTTTCGGCTTGGAAGTCTTCGCCGTCTTTGCGATGGACGTTGCGCTGAATGCTGCGTCGGGTGTTGCGTTGCCCTTTACCAGAAAAGCACTCCCCACTGCAGTGTTCGAAGCCCGGGTGATCGGCCCGGGCCGACTCGAAATCCACGACCAGTGTACAGAAAAAAATTGCCAGCCCGCGTCGAGGCTGGCAACTGAGAACTGAGAACTGTTTTTAGTTGCTCAGCACCTTCTCGCGCTCCTCGGCATCCTGGAGTTCCTCGCGAGGCGAGGTCGGCAGCGCGAACTCCAGGACCTCGTCGATAGTCTTGACGTAGTGAGTGGTTAATCCGACCAACTGCTCGGGAGTCAGGTCTTCCTCGACATTGGTTCGATTCTCCGCCGGCAGGATCACGTCATGCACACCAGCGCGTTTGGCGGCCAGCACTTTCTCCTTGATGCCGCCCACCGGCAGTACGTTCCCGCTCAGCGTGATCTCGCCCGTCATCGCCGTCAGCGGACGAACCGGCTTGCCCGAAAGCAACGACACCAGCGCGGTCACGATGGTGACGCCCGCCGAAGGACCATCTTTCGGGATTGCTCCCGCGGGCACGTGAATGTGGATGTCATGGGTGGCGAAGAATTCTTCATCAATGCCCAACTCCTTCGCGTTCGACCGCACCCAGCTCAACCCGGCCTGCATGGACTCACGCATCACGTCTTGAATCTGGCCGGTGATGGTCAGCCCACCTTTGCCTTTCATCTGGTTGGCTTCGACGAACAACACGTCACCGCCCGCCGGCGTCCACGCCAATCCCACCACCACGCCCGCGCGCTTGGTGCGCTCCGCAATTTCGCCTTCGCTGCGCACCTTGATGCCGCCCAGAAATTCCTGCACAGTCTCATTGGTAACCACCAGCTTCTCGGTCTTCCCTTCCGCCAACCGGCGCGCCTGCTTACGGCAGATGGTGCCGATGGTGCGTTCCAGGTTCCGTACCCCCGCCTCGCGCGTGTAGTGACGGATTACGTAACTGACCGCCTCTTCCGGAAATTCGATCTGCTCTGTCGTGATTCCGTTTTCCTCGATCTGCCGCGGAATCAGATACTGGAAGGCGATGTGAACTTTCTCTTCCTCGGTGTACCCCTGCAGTTCGATAATCTCCATGCGATCGCGCAATGGCTCTGCAATCGGATCGAGCATGTTCGCGGTGGTAATGAACAACACCTTGGAGAGATCGAACATCACGTCCAGATAGTTGTCGCGAAAAGTCGCGTTCTGCTCCGGATCGAGCGCTTCCAGCAACGCCGACGCCGGATCGCCACGGAAGTCGCGCCCGACCTTGTCAATTTCGTCGAGCATGAAGACCGGATCTTTCGTCTCCGCGCGCCGTATCCCCTGAATGATCTGCCCCGGCAAGGCCCCGATGTAAGTGCGCCGGTGGCCGCGAATCTCCGCTTCGTCGTGCACTCCGCCCAGCGACAGACGCACGAACTTGCGTCCCAGCGCGCGCGCAATGGATTTGCCCAACGAAGTTTTGCCTACGCCCGGAGGCCCGACGAAACACAGAATCGGCCCTTTCATGTTGGGCTTTAACCGCCGCACCGAAAGGTAGTCCAGGATGCGGTCTTTCACTTTCTGCAAGTCGTAGTGGTCGGTGTCGAGAATCTCCTTCGCCTTCAGGATTTCAATTTCTCCACCCGAAGTCTTCGCCCAGGGCAGGATCGCCAGCCACTCGATATAGTTCCGCGTGACCGAATAATCCGCCGCCATCGGCGACATACGCGCCAGCCGCCCCAGTTCCTTCAGCGCTTCTTTCTTCACTTCGTCGGGCATGCCCGCGGATTCGATCTTTTGCTTCAGCTCGTCGGTGTCACGCTGGCCCTCGTCCTGCTCGCCCAGTTCTTTTTGGATCGCCTTCATCTGCTCGCGCAAGTAGTACTCGCGCTGCGTCTGCTGTACGCGATCCTGCACTTCCGACTGGATCTTGTTCCGCAGTTGCTGCACTTCCAGTTCCTTGGCCAGGTGCTGATTGATTTTTCCCAGCCGCACCCGGACGTCGCTCGTCTCCAGCGTCTCCTGCTTGTCGGCCGTCGACAGGGACGGCAGCGACGAGGCGATAAAGTCCACCAACCGTCCCGGTTCTTCAATGTTCATCGCAACCGTCGAAAGCTCGTCCGAGAGCGTCGGCGAACCGGCCACAATCTGCTGGAACAAGGTCAGCACATTGCGCTGCAGCGCTTCCACCTCGGAATCCTTGGGCGGAATCGTCTCCGGAATCGTGGTCACCCGCGCCCGCATGAACGGCGAAAGCTGCGCGAAATCCGCCAGCAGCACCCGCTCCAGTCCTTCCGCAAAAACAAACAGGCTCTGGTTGGGCATCTTGACAACTTTGTGCACCACCGCCAGCGTTCCGATGGAGTACAGATCGGTCGGCTGCGGCGAGTCCACGCGCGCCTCGCGCTGCGCCACCACCACGATGGTCTTGTCTTCGCCCAGCGAGTTAATCAGTTGCACCGAACTTTCCCGCCCCACTGTCAGCGGAAGCACCGCATGGGGGAACAGGACCGTGTCGCGCACCGGCAGAATCGGCAGCGACCGCTCTGTGGTTTCGTAAGAAGTGTGCTCGATAGAAATAGGATCGCTCATGATTTTCCCTTGAGTGAGTTTCACTCAACCTTGGATGAACTCAACTGCCAAAAAGATGCACGCTTCGTGCTAGGTTGTTGAATTCTAGACCTTTTCTAGCCTTTTGCAAGGCACGGAAGGGATTCGGCCCCACTCCGGTAACCGAACCGGGGCTCAGCCCTCTTGACCTAGGCTACGCCAAACCGACAAACGCCGCTGTGCACCACCTCACCCCAGGTTGTGACGAAAAAAGGCTGCTGAAAGCAAAGCGACGGAGGCCTTCCTCGAACTACCATCGGCGTCCCCTCAGGGATTATGAATCTCAAAGTGCCGAGTACTGACAACCGACCAGACTGTGCCTTCAGATGTGAGCGGTCCCTGTGGCCACGCAGGTTGCATCGAGTGGGTAGGCATTACTCCCCGCGAGCTGGCCCATGAGCCACAAATACGTGGTTAGGTGGTGCATACAAGGAATCGTGGGATTGATCGCGTTCGGTGGGGGATTCAGTTCGTACTGCGTATTCACGTGCTCATAGGGCAAGGGGAGAATGGGCGGCAACTTCGGCACCAAATCCTGGCGGTTCGCAATGCGATAGCAGAAAGGTATGGCGGCGTTGAATGAGCCGGCGAAAATGTGATCGCCGGTGCGCGGGCTCGCGTAGGTGTACGCCGTGGGAGCGTGGCACGACGTGTTCAACGCCACGTCCAGGGTCAAGAATGTTGCCAGCGCGCCGCCCAGGCTATGCCCGCAGACGGTTACCTTGGTGGCAGCGCCTGTGTCGATATAGCTTTTGATCGAATCCTTTGCCGACAGGGTGCCATTGGCTTGCCCAATTCTCAACGACCGGTACACCGCCGTGAAACCATCCTCGGTAAAACCATGAGAACCGCTAATCGGAGTTGGCACCATGAGAAACGATGCATCGTGCAGCCATTCCAAAAGCGTGTCTGTGCCGCGAATGACGGCCACCAGTTCGTTGGCGCCGGAAACAGCCAAGAAACCGAAGGTCACAACCTCTCCTAAATGAGAATCAATGTCGGTCGCCAGATCGTCCCCATAGAGGGTCTGAAGGAATGAGTAGCCGGCATTCTTGATTTCACTTATTTCATCTGGGTCGTAGATGCCGGCCGGATCGACCAACTCGGCGATCTTAACCAGGAGGGCATATCCAATCGCTGTACTCCAATCGCTTGGCAGCATAAATACCTCTCGCGCAGCTATGGTTCACCGGCGGTATCATGCCAGAAACGCAGGCAGGGGGCAACTGTAGCGCTTATGCCCACTGACCCCTGCTTCAAGCTTCCGGATAAATCCCCAGCACCTTCACCAACTCCGCGACCTCGCCTAAATGCCGCAGAGCGTTGCGCGAATCATCATCGTCGCCGCGCAGCAGGTCCACAAAAAACATATATTCCCACGGACGCCCGCGCATGGGCCGCGACTCGATCTTGCTCAGACTGATGTCGCGCAGCGCGAACACGCTAAGCGCCTTGAACAACGCCCCCGGAATATTCTTCAAGCTGAACGCCAGCGAAGTCTTATTCGCATTGTCATTGCGCGCCGCCCGCGGCTTTCCCCGCTTGATCAGAAAGAAACGCGTAAAGTTTTTCTTGTCATCCTCAATCCCGGCCTTCAGAATCTTTCCCTCATAAACTTCGGCGGCCCGCCGGCTGGCAATCCCCGCCGCATCGCGCAAGCCCTCCGCCACCACATGCTTCACGCTTCCCGCCGTGTCGTAGAACGGCACCGGCTCCAGCCTCGGATTCTTCCCAAACAAGTCGCGGCACTGATCGAGCGCTACAGGATGAGAGAACACGCGCCGTACATCGCCGAGTTTCGTCCCCGGCAGCGCAATCAGGTTGTGCACGATGCGCAAGCGAAACTCGCGCACAATGTGCACGTCGCGGCCAAGCAACAGGTCGAAATGTTCGGCGACCGAACCCGCCAGCGAATTCTCAATCGGAATCACCGCGCCGTTTACCGTTCCACGCTTCACTCGGTCGAAGACCTCGATCGAGCGCGCACACGGCACAACCTTCGCCAAAGGCAACATCGCTTCGGCCGCTTCGTGGCTGAAAGAACCAAGTTCTCCCTGGATCGCAATCTTCATGAATCAATTTCCTCTTCGCACCGGAATCGCAACCGTCCCACCTCAAATCGTCCACCGGCAACTCATCCCACCGGCGACCGCGCCAGCTCTTTCGTCATAACCAGAGCGTCCGTCTGGTTGGAATAGTAGCTGGAGACCGTCTTTTCCACGAAGTACCCTTTCTGCTTGTAGAAGCGAATCGCGCCTGCATTATTCACCGGCGTCTCCAGCGCCACCGCGACCGCGCCCGCCCGCAGCAATTGCTCTTCCGCGGCTCGCAGCAAAGCCGAGCCGACACCCGCCCGCCTCGCCTCCGCGACCACATCGATGGTAATGATGTGCCCGCCCTTGCGGCGGTTCTCCGCCACGATGAAACCGAGAATGCCGCAACCTGGGTTCCCCGCCGGCAAGCTGCCCTTGCCCCGAACCTCACCGCCCGTAGCTTCGGCCACCAGCGTAAACGACCCAGGCCGACGCATATAGAAAGCCATCTCCGGACGCGAGTACGCCAATTGAGGATCGAAGCAAGCCTGGTCAATCCGCCACAGCGTGTCAAAATCGGCTTTCTCAAATTGTCGGATTCGAAACGACACGCCGCCATTGTAGCGGGATTGTGGCGCGAGAGAGCGGTCAACCTCGGGGCCAAAACACCCCCTCGATGTTCTAGGTTGAACTCAAACTTAAGGCCGCAGTAAAGCTCAAATCCCCCAGAGGGTTGTCCCGCACAAGCGACCGTCAACGTCCGCACCCCCGAAATCAACAAATTATGCTTTGAAAGTGTCTAAATGTGAACAGATATCCGCCTTCGTCTTTGCGGCGATTCAACCGGTACCGGAATTCCAATTTCAGAGGAAGCAACAAGATGAAGCCAAGTACTGAGAATGAGGTCAAAGGCAAGGTCCACGAAGTGAAGGGCAAGATTAAGGAAAAGGTGGGCCAAGTGACGAACAATCCCAACTTGGAAGGCGAAGGTATTGGCGAAAACATGGCCGGAAAGGTGCAAAAGAAAGTCGGCCACATGCAAGAAGTCGTCGAAAAACCGTGAGGCCGGTACACTTCGCACAACCGAGCCCGCGACGACTCTTAGATTTGGGTCAAGGGATCGACGAAACACTGAAGGCGGGTCATGATTCGCCTTCCTCCAGCAACGCAAGGAGCCCCGGTAGAGCGCTGCTCACGTGCGCAATGCGGTTGCGCGGTTCAATCACGTGGAAGGCGTAACGGAAGCTGAACGCAATGCCACGTGGAAACGGATACAGTCTGCTCTGGTTGAGCAATAAGCGCTCGTAAAATTTCTCTCACATCCACCAGCTTCACAGAATGTGGTAGACGAAATGAGCAAAGAGAATCACCAGCAGCAAGATTCCAATGCCACAAACCCAGAAGAGAAAATGCTCGGTCAACTTTGGGGAATTGATCTCCTTCTTGTCCATGACTGAAGAATACTCCCTAACCTCGTTGAATTGCATTTAGGACAACGGAGGACACTCGTGGAAGCTGGCCGGAGCACCTACATGGCCCAGAACAAAGACAAACCGGATGCAGCGGAACGACTCGCCACGCGGATCGTTGCCATAATTGAAGTTGTAAGAAATCATCGCCGCCTGGGCCGGGTCGGGGCCGAGCCTGGAATCCGAGAGTTAGTCATCGGAAGCACTCCCTACATCGTCTTGTACCGCGTGCAGGACCAGCGCGTTACCATCGGCACGATCTGGCACGCGGCACAGCGTAGGTAACTCGCTAGTTAGAAGTGGAACCCGATCTGAGCCGTCAGCGCGCGCGGTGTCACATAGTGCGTCCCACTGAAGGTCGAAAGAAAGTTATACAGCGCGAGTTTGTTAGTCACGTTGATGGCGGTAAGCGTAAGGCTCCATTTATAATGATCGCCTTTGAACAGATTATCGTCGCCCACAACGAGATCAAAAAGGCTACGCGACGCGATGCGTGGCGGATTGTGGTCGTCGTTCTCGGCTCCATTCGCCGGCACTTGTATAAGACTGGAACCGAGCGGCGCCGGGCACGGGGAAGGCAGCGGAGTGGTCGGGGTTGCGTGGACGCCATTGCAGGTGAACCCGGCCTGGAACTCCTGATCGGCGCTCAGGGGGTTTCCGAAAACGTCTCGCAAAAAAACGGCTGGCGGCCCGTTTGGGACTGATTGCGGACAATCGTTGCTTGCGCTTACCCCGTAACACGGAGCATTACCGGCCACCAGACCGCTGTCGTACCGCCAGTTAAAGCCGAACCATGGTCCGGCTTTCCAAGGCTGATATTGTAGGTGCGTCGTTTGGTTGAACTTTTCGTCGTGGTCAATGCGGAACGGGAGTCCGGCGCCGGTCGAAACCGTCGCGCCCGCTCCGCCGATCTGTGGCTGGAAAAAGCGCGCCGCCACGCTGGAGAAGACCATGAGCGCCGAAAAACCATGCAGGTTCGGCACGCTCACGCGGCCCGCATATCCGGGAATTTTGGAGTTGTGCCATTCAATGGGGAAAAAGATCGGGGTGTCGCCGAGCACACTGAAATCGTAGCCATTGTGCGTGTACTTCGTGATCCACTCGCCAGAAAAGACTAGGTATCGCCCGAAGGCTTGCTCGAGGCCAGCGTGGAATTCATTGCGAAAGCCGGGACTCAGCGCCCCGGTCGACAAACCGGTACAGGCAAGAAACGGACGTAAGACAGGATTGCTGCATCCGGTGCTGGAAAGTATCAGATTTTCATTGAAGGGAGATTCCAGAGTGCGCGCGTAGGAAACGCGGAGAATCGTGTTGGTCTTTTTGACGTTGTATGCGATCCCGAGACGAGGCTCGGCCTGCCGCGCGATGGAGAGACCGTTGTAGAGATCGCCGCGCAAGCCGAGGTTCAAGGACCAGTTTCCAGCTGTGATCACATCCCGAACGTAGAGAGCAAGCTCCTTCACGTCGGTGTGGCTATTGAAGGTGTACAGGCCTCCGCCGCGCGTTAAGTCGTAGGGAAACAGGGTCGGGTTGAAAGCAGGGTAAAACGCGGTGTTGGGTGCGTTGGGATTAAAGTACGGGCTTGTAGGATCGGCAACATTTGGCGCGTAGCCGAAGCCGGCGCATTGCGAGGGATCGGTGTAACCCGGGACAGGAACGTTAGGGATCGGAGTGTTTGACGGAGTCAAACACGATGCGTTGTAGGCTGGATCAACGATACCAAGAGTGTCGTTTTCATTGAGGAACGTTTGTTCGTAGGTGACTCCGGCCTTGATTTGGTTCACCCCTTTGACGTAGGAGAGATCGGACCGAAGCCCCGCGTTGGTAAGCGTGCGGTTCTGACCCACCGATTGTCTCTGAAGACTCGGTGGCCCGAGGTCCGCGAAACGATCGCTGCTTGGGTAGTAGTTGTAATCGTCGCGGCGCACGAATGCACCCAAAGTAAATACGGCGTTTGTACTCAGCAGATGCGTCCACGAAGGGGCGATGTTAAAGGTCCCAATCTTGGAGCGCTGGTCTGCCGCTCCGACGGTGACACCTTCGGTAAAACCGGTGGGAGTACCGATGGGAACTACGCCCCCATAGTTTTCTACTTGTGGAAGAACCCCGGCCAGTCCATTCCAGGGCGTCGCGTTTTGGGCATCGAACGAATTCGGGGTCTGGAACCAGCTCCGGGTGTAGCCGAAGTTCAGGTGAATCGAGTCGGCGGGTGAGAGTTGGAAGTCCACGCGGTCGAACAGGTTCTGTTCGTTGCCCTTGTCGTGCATTGTCGAGAATTCGGGCGGATCGAGGAACCGGCCGGAGTTCAAACCGCCTATGGAGATGAAGTTTCCCCAGTTCTTACCCCCGTAAGCGAGATCGGCTGCTACGTTGGATGTTCCCAATGCCCCGTAGGAGGCGGTCACGCTGCCATGGGGTGTGGTTACGCCCTGGCCCGAGCGTGTGGTGGCCACAATCACCACGCTGGTCTTGCCTCCGTATTCCGCGGGCGGCGCGCCGGATATGACTTCCATGGATTGAATCGAATCGAGTGGGATCTGATTCGAAAACACCTTGCTCTGCTGGTCGGTGATGGGCTGGCCATCCACGGAAAACGAGTTTTCCGCGTGGTCGCCCAACCCGTGGAAGAGGCCATTGGAATCGGCAGCGATTCCCGGCGTGGAGAGAGTAACCAGCGAACTCAGTGACGACGACTCGCTTTCCAAGGGAAGTTTGTCGAATAGCTCCTTGTCGATGTCGGAGTGGAAGGTCGGATCGTTCTCCACCAGATCTCCGGCAGACTCGACCGTGACCGTGGTGGAAGAGCCGGATACTTGAAGACTGATCTTGACATTGGCAGGCACTACCGACCGGATCTCCACATCCTGCGCGTATTGAGCGAATCCGGCGGCCGTAACCGTCATGTGATACGGATTAAACGGCACGTTCGTGAAACTGAACTTCCCGTTACTGTCTGTGGTGGTCGTTCGGTCAAAGCCGCTGACCGGGTTATGAATCTCAACACTTGCATTCGGCACCACCGCGCCCGAAGGGTCCAGGACGGTACCGCTAATCGATCCCGAACTTCCGCCCGACTGCGCATTCGCAGCCCCGACACTCAACACTACGGCAACGGCCACCATAGCCGCAGCCAGCCAGCTCTTCTGAAACAAATGCATGATTCCTCCAATAATGGGTTTTAGAGCGAGTCCGATCGCAAATCGAAGATCGCAGCCGTTTGGGAATACTTACCAGATTGGGCGCGGGATCAGAACGCAGGTGGAGGACGAATAAACTGGGTGGTGAGGGGACGGAAGATCGGGGAAACTTCTGAAACAAGAATCGCCAGGGCTGCCGTAGCCAAAACTGGCGCGGACGCAGGCGTCTGGGTATTAAGTCCGGCATGAGCGGTCGCGCAAATCGAGCAGGTGTGGTGGGATGTGGTCGAGTTCTCGGGATGCGAGTGGGTCGCCTGAACCGTCCCCATCACGCACATCAGGGCAACGCAGAGCACACACACAGCTCTGACAAATACGCCCCGATTTGCCGGTACCTTCAGCATGCCATCCCCACGTTGCTTACTTAGACGTGTTCCTTAAACGATTCTATCGCTAGATGGCCATTTACGGAAACGCGGCGCCGGAAAAAATGATGCTGCCCGCACACCCTCCGGAACATGGCCATCAGAGTCTCCAGCAGCTAGCATTTGTCACCTCTGCCGTTGCGGGCGGTGGAGCAACACGATCTACGCGCTGCTGACAACCGGGCAATGATACAAAAGAAAAAAGCTTGAACCACAGAGGGCACAGAGGGCCACAGAGAAACAGCGAGAAGGATCTTTTCCCTGTGTTCCCCTGTGTCCTCTGTAGTAAGGAATTTCGGTACCGAATTAGAATATCTGCTATGCCAATCGCGGAACAGACTTCATCTTCATCCGCCGCGCTCGACCTCGCCTGGGTTCGCTCGCAGTTCCCGGCGCTCGCGCAAACTGTCAACGAACATTCCAATAAAAGCCCCGCGGTTTTTCTGGATGGGCCGGGTGGCACGCAGGTGCCGCAGCAGGTGATTGACGCCATAGCGGATTATCTGGCGCGCAACAATGCCAACACCGGCGGCGCTTACCAAACCAGCCGCAACACCGACCGCATGGTCGCGGAAGCGCGCGCGGCGATGGGCGATTTTCTAAATTGCGATGCGGATGAAATCGTTTTCGGCGCGAATATGACATCGCTGACTTTCGCGATGAGCCGCGCTCTCGGGCGGGAACTCCGGCCCGGCGACGAGATCGTGCTCACGCTGCTAGACCACGACGCGAATTTCTCGCCCTGGAAAGCGCTGGAAGAAAAAGGCGCGATCATCCGCGCGGTGAAGTTTAACGAAGACGATTGCACGCTTGACATGCGTGACCTGGCGGAAAAAATCGGGAAGCGCACGCGGCTGGTCGCAGTTGGCTATGCGTCGAATGCGGTGGGCACGATCAACAACGTCGCCGAAGTGGTGCGCCTGGCGCGGCAAGCGGGAGCGCTGAGTTACATCGATGCCGTCCATTACGCTCCGCACGGGCCGATTGACGTGCGCGCACTCGACTGCGATTTTCTAGTGTGCTCGACTTACAAATTTTTCGGTCCGCACATGGGAGTTCTCTACGGCAAGCGCGAGCACCTGAGGAAATTGCATCCGTATAAAGTCCGGCCCAGCAGCGACAATATTCCTAACTGTTGGGAATCGGGGACGCTGAACCACGAGTGCATCGCGGGAATCAAAGCGTGCGTGGATTACTGGGAGGAACTCGGCCGGCGCGCGAAGCCTGCGGTCACGACCCGGCGCGCCGCGATCCTGGCCGCGCACAAAGCGATTCATCAGCACGAGCGAAAAATGATGGAGAAGATGATCGCGGGCTTGCTAGCGATTCCCGGATTGAAGGTGTACGGCATCACCGACCCGCGGCGTTTCGAGAATCGGGGCGCAACGTTCGCGGTCCGCATCGAAGGGCACACGCCGCTGGAACTCGCAACGAAGCTCGGCGAACGCGGCTTCTTCACCTGGGACGGAAACTACTACGCTCTGAACCTGACCGAACAGTTAGACGTCGAGCGCCTGGGAGGATTTCTGCGCATCGGGCTAGTGCACTACAACACAATGGAGGAAGTAGAGAATCTGCTGAAGGCGCTAAAGGAGATTGTGGGTTGAGCCGACGATGGCGCATCTCACGTAAGGACAGCCGCCCCCGGCTGTCCAGTCGGGCGAAGCCCGACAGCGCCTTCGTCAGCTCAACTCTTCGACGCGGTCTCCGCGGCCTACCAGTGCTACGCTCGCCAGTCCGATGAACAGGCCGTGTTCGACTATGCCGGGGGTATTGCTCAGGGCTAGCGCCAGCGCCGGCGGATCGTCGATCTTCCCGAAGCTGCAATCGAGAATCTGATTGCCGTTGTCGGTGAGGAAAGGACTGCCGTCGGGTTTCAAACGCAATTTGGGCGATGCGCCGAGCGACACGATCTTTTTCTCGACCACGGTTCGCGCAAACGAAATTACCTCGACTGGCAAAGGAAACTTGCCGAGCACGGGAACAACTTTGCTGGAGTCCGCGACCACGACCATCTTTTTGGACGCGGACGCGACGATTTTCTCGCGCAGCAGCGCACCGCCGCCGCCTTTGATCAGGCTCAGCTTGGGATCGACTTCGTCGGCGCCATCAATGGTGATGTCGATTTGGGGATGTTCGTCGAGTGTGGTCAGCGGAATGCCGAGTTGGCGCGCCAGGTCGGCGGTCTGCACCGAAGTTGGGATTCCAATAATTTTCAGTCCCGATTGCACGCGCTCGCCGAGAGCGACGACCGCGAAGTAGGCGGTTGAGCCAGTGCCCAATCCGACGATGTAGCCGTCACGCACCAGTTTGGCGGCGGCGCGGCCGGCGGCTTGTTTTTCCTGCTCATTGGCCATGAATTTGTTGGTCCTCTTCTTTCAGACTATCTCGACGAATTGACTCTTGCTGTGATCGGTGATCGGCGACCGAGTCGCTTCGCACGAGCACGCGGGCGCGGGCGCCCGTATCCACACAATCGGGAATCATCCGCTATTCTATAGGAGACCTTTTATGGCGACTTCAATTCGGAATACCGGCGGGGGCGCAGCTCCTGCAATCATTCAAAACGACGAACGGGAACGTGTGTTTGGGCTGTTCCGGCAATTTGGATATTTGGAAGCCGAACTGGACCCGCTCGGCCTGGTGCGTCCGCAACCGCATCCGGATCTCGAGATCGATAACGAGTGGGCACGGGAAGCGCGGCACATTTATTGCGGAAGCGTAGGCGTGGAATTCATGCATATCGCCGACCCGGAGCGGCGGCGCTGGATTCAGAATCGCATCGAAGCCCGCATCGAGGCGGATCCGGCTGCGGTCGACATCGACCAAGAGCGCGCGCTCGACCTGCTCGTGCGCGCCGACCTGTTTGAGCAGACGCTGCAGCAGCGCTATCTGGGCAACAAACGATTCTCACTCGAAGGCAACACCTCTTTTTTGCCGGCGCTGGATCAGGTTCTGGACGTAGCCGGCGAGCACGGTGCGGTGGAACTGGTGATGGGCATGAGTCATCGAGGGCGGCTGAACGTCATTATTCATTTGGCAAACCGTCCGCCGGAGCAGGTGTTTGCCGAATTTGAGGATGTGGATCCACGCAGCGTATTGGGGTCGGGCGACGTGAAGTACCACATGGGTGCGACCGGCGAGTACGTCACCAGGAGCGGGAAGAAAATTCATATTCATCTGGCGTCGAATCCCAGCCACCTAGAAGCGGTCGATCCGGTGACGGTGGGGCGCACTCGGGCCAAGCAGGACCGCGCCGGCGAAGGCGGCAAGGCGAAGTATCTGCCCCTGCTGGTGCACGGCGACGCCGCGTTCGCGGGGCAAGGCATCACGGCGGAGACGCTAAATTATGCGGACCTGGGTGGCTACACGGTGGGCGGGACGATCCACATAATCGTCAACAACCTGATCGGGTTCACGACCAATGCCCGCGAAGAGCATTCCTCGCGCTTCTCCGCGCAACTGGCACGGCGGCAAGCGATTCCGATCTTTCACGTGAATGGCGAAGACGTGGATGCCGTGATGCGGATTGCGCGCATCGCCACCGAGTACCGCTACAAATTTGGCACGGACGTGGTCGTGGACCTGATCGGCTACCGGCGCCATGGGCATAGCGAGGTGGACGATCCCACGGTGACGCAGCCGCTGATGTATAGGGCGATCAAACAGCATCCGCCGTTGTATCGGATTTACGCCAAACAAATCGGCATGAATGATGACAATGTCGCCGCGCGGGTGGGGACGGTCAAGAGCGAGTACGAGGCCGCACAGAAGAGCGCGACGCAAGTCACCAAGAAGCCGCTGATGCGCGATCTGCCAAAGTACTGGGACGACTATTTCGGAGGCCCGTATAAAGCGGGCTATGAACAGCCCACGGGCGTAGGGCGCGAGGAATTGGTGAAACTCACGGAGCGTTTGACCACGTATCCGGAGGGCTTCCACATCCATCCGAAGGTGAAGAAGTTGCTGGAGCAGCGGCAGGAGATGGGAACGGGCAAGAAGCCGGTCGACTACGGCATGGCGGAGGCGCTGGCTTTTGCGAGCCTGGTGAAGCAGGGGATTCCGGTGCGCCTGAGCGGTCAGGACACGCGGCGCGCGACATTCAATCAGCGGCACTCGGTGCTGCTGGATATTGAGGATGAGACGGAATACATTCCGCTGCGCCACATTGCGCCGGGTCAGGGGGCGTGCGACATCTACGACTCGACGCTTTCGGAAGCGGGCGTGATGGGATTTGAATACGGCTACAGCCGCGATTATCCCGAGGCGCTGGTTCTGTGGGAAGCGCAGTTTGGCGATTTTGCGAACGTTGCGCAAGCGGTGATCGACCAGTTTGTGTGTGCGGGCGAGGACAAGTGGAAACTGCTGTCAGGACTTGTGCTGTTGCTGCCCCACGGCTACGAAGGACAGGGTCCGGAGCATTCGAGTGCGCGCATCGAGCGATTTTTGCAGTTGGCGGCGCGGGACAATATCCAGATTTGTCAGCCCTCGAATGCGGGGCAGTATTTCCACCTGCTGCGGCGGCAGGCGCTGCGCAAGTGGAGGAAGCCGCTGGTGGTGTTCACGCCGAAAAGCATGCTGCGGCATCCGGATGCCCTATCTCCGCTGGAAGATCTGACGCATCGGCAGTTTCTGCCGCTGCTGCCGGACACGGAAGCGCAGGACGCCAAACGGATTCTGATCTGCACCGGGAAGATCGGACACGAACTTCGCACGGAACGGCAGAAGCGCAAAGACTTGAGCACCGCCATTATCTTCCTGGAGCAGATGTACCCGTTCCCGGAGGCGGAACTGGCCGCAGAACTGGAGCGTCATAGCTCAGCGCGAGACATTGTGTGGGTGCAGGAAGAGCCGTCCAACATGGGCGCGCTTTTCTACATGCTGCCGCGCCTGAAGCACGTCGCAAATGAGCGGCCAGTGCACTCGGTGAAACGTTCCGCGAGTGCGAGTCCGGCTACCGGTTCGGCAAAGGCGCACGAGGTTGAGCAGAAGACATTGTTGGCACTGGCGTTCACTTCGCAGGACTGAAACGTGCGCAGCGAGAGGAAAGATAATCGCCTCCTCATCGAGATCAAACCTAGGTCTGGCAGACGCCGAAGTCGGCCCGTATTTTTGTTATTTCCCAGCCCAGCGGATTGCCGGCATTCGGCTTGATCTTCTTGCCCTGTAAGGTCATTCGCTCACCCGGTTTGACGCCTGCCGTATCACCGGAAAGTGTGTAAACCCGCTGCTCGTTTTCGTCGTTCACGGTCATCCCGTTCTGCGCCGGTTTGACGCATCCCGTAATCGTTCGCTTTCCGGACGTTTTGTGAATGACCACGATAGCGACAACTGCCACTACCACTACCACTACCACAACTACGCCGACGATTGTCCCGGTGCCGACACCGCCGATTGTGCCGCTGTCGGCTTCCGCAGGCATGCAGAGAACGAAACTGAGCGTGATAACCAGAACTCCCGAGAGGTATTTTGAGGTCATGCTGCCCCCTCATGTGAGTGGCCTTGATTGATGCTGGACCGCTGCCACCTTTTGGTTTAAGAGGCTATTTCAATCACGGCCAGACGGGGCAAGCCCCGTCTCTACAGCGACGAACGACTGGCTTACGGCCAGCGCTTGGCCGCATCTTCCCAGCCAGCGACGCGTGCCGGTGGGTTTGCAGCCTGGGCGGCAACCACCGGGGGAACCCGGACGGGTTGCGGCGGCACGGTGGCAGTTAAGCTCGGCTTGGGCGCTTCAGCCAGCTGCTCTTTTTCTTCCGAAAGCAGCGGGGCGGCGACGCGCAAGGCCTCAACTTCTTTTTCCAGCCTGGTTAGTTCAAGTTCCTTCTGCCGTAAAACTTCGTACACATTTTTCATGCTTGGCACCTGTGTGTTGGAACAAAGGATTAAGCGCAGAGTATGGGTTCCACCGGCAATTTGTCAAGGAAAACAGGCACGCGGCAGTGCATGGGTGGTTATCGAAACACCACGACGGCGACCAGGATGCCCAGGATCAGGACGACGATCGCCAACAAATTGACGTGGTTGGCCAGCCACGATTCTTGCGCGGGCACTGCGTTTGCGAGGAAGGCCGGCACGAATTCCTCCGGCATCGGCGCCGCGGCGGCGGACGGTGTATCCTGCTCCCGCTCGCGTTGCTTGATCTCGCTCTGCTCCTTCTCACGCTGCTTCTTCTCGAAATCCTTCTTCTCGGTATCCTTCTTCTCACAATCGAGGCAGAGCGTTCTCCCCTCGGAAACGGGGAATCCGCAGGAAGCGCATTTTTGCACGCGGAGCATAGCCTCGGGGACTGAGGCGGGCGCTAGCTCTGGCACTGTTACTGGCAACGCCGACGAAATTACGGGCGGCTCGGCGGGCACGACCGAGGGCTCGGCGAACTCTGGGTTGCGGGGAATGTTGCGGGGAATGTTAACGGGAATCGCGGCAGCCGGCGGCGCGCTGCTTGCCGTGGAGAGTTCGGGCAAAAGTTCGACGGGCTTTTCCGGCTCTCGCCTGGGCGCTGGCGCGGGTGCGAAGTTCTGGCGCTGCTCGGCCAGATCGAGGGCCGTCAAAGTGAGGTCGGCCATGCGCTCGAGTGCGATCAGATCGCGCTCTTCGAAAGCGTAGGGGTGATCGGAGAATAATTCGAACAGGCCACGAACCTCACCGGTCCGCCGCAGCAACGGCAAAACGACGATGGATGCAATGCCCAGCGCCCGGCAAGCTTCCAGATTCACTCGCGGGTCGGTTTCCGCGTTGTCACAGTGCAGCAACTGCCGGCGGGAAATGCTTTCGCCAGTCAGTCCGGAACGCACCTGCAATCGCGCTCCGACTGCCGGCGCCGAAGAACCAGCGCTGGCTCGGCAAACCATCTCCTCACCCTGGGGCAAAGCGAGGGCAGTTCCGGTGGCGCCGGTGATGTACTGCGCGCGTTCCACTAACAACTGGAGGGCGGAGTCCAGTTCCGTTTCTTCAAACGCGCGGCTCCCGTTGGACCTTTCACCAACCACGCCGGCCGAGCCAACGGAGGAAGATCGATCCGTGCCAGTCCTCGTTTCCTCGGTGCTCGCTGACGGCAATTGATCTTCGGGCTCGGCGGATCCGTGCATGGAATTGCTGTCCAGGCCACTTTCGGCAGTCAATTTTCGGTAATCAAGAATAGCCGAAGATTACATCGAAAGGGCTGAACCGAGTCTCGCCTCGGAGACCTTGGCTGTCAAGAGCCAGGGATCGGAGATACCGCGGAAGCATCCACTACTGGCACGGGATGCGTGATTTCGACCACAATGATCGGCGGCTGCAGGAGTGTGTTGTGAATCAGGCAGTGATGCACCGAGTTCTCGACTCCGGCCCGATGTTGCTCGGTGAGTGCCACGGGCGCTTCGATTTCAATGTGAAAGTTATCGATGCGCGCGGGGTCTTTCAGTTTGTCGGCGGTGACCCGGACGTGAGTCCCTTCGCTTGCCAGCTTGTGCTTGCGCAGATATTGCGCCGCGTAGAAACCGGCACACGAGCCCAACGAAGCGAGCAGGAGTTCCGGCGGTGTCATGCCTTCGTCGTGGCCGCCATTCTCCGGCGGCTGGTCACTCACGATGGCGTGCTGACGCGCCTTGATTTCAAACTGTAACGCTCCAAGATGTTCCACGGTAACTTCCATAAGGGCCTCCAAACCGGTCGATCCATATTTATCGAACCACACTTATCAAACCATTCTTACCAAACTTAACGATGAGACCAATTCAACGGACCCTATTTCAAAGTTTGACGAGTAAGCGCAGCGTCGAGGTGAGTCCGAACCAGATCGCGGGCCCGGTGCAGCCGCGATTTCATGGCGGCTCGCGAGATTCCCAGTCTCTGCGCAACTTCGTCGCCCCGCAACTCTTCGACATCGCACAACTCGTAAACCGGGCGGTACAGCGCGGGCAACGCGTCGATGGCTTCGTTCAACAGTCGCTTCATCTGTTGCCGGGCGAGTTGCACGTCGGGAAGAGGCTCCGCTCCAGGAACCTCGCGGCCCTCGTCCTCTAGCATGGAGAGTTGCAAGAGCGGGAGCAAAGATTCGCGCTCCTTCAATTGCCAGCAGACGCGTTTCGCGATCTGCGCGAGCCAGGCGCGAAAAGCTGCCGATTCGCGCAATTGATCGAGATGGCGGTAGGCCTTTAACAAGGCTTCGATCAGTACGTCTTCGGCATCCTCGCGGTTGCCGCACACACGGATCATCTGTCGATAGACGGAGTCCTTGTGCTGCCTGGCCAATGCATCGAAGTCCACGCATCCATTGTGGCATTGCTCGGTCTCCAACGCATAACAGACGGTCACGAACAAGTCCCAGATTGCTTTGCATTCGGACCGGCGATCCTGCATTGACTCAGCTTGTTCCAGGGCATTTTTCCCAGGATGATCCCCATCGCGCAGATGTCGCTGAGGCCGGCGAAGGTTAGGCCCAGACCGGCGAATCCGCAGAGAAAGACCCAGCGTGGATTAACAGTCAGCGCCAAGATAGCGCCAGTCAGCGCCAGCAATCCCGCGCCCAGACGGACTTGGCGCTCGAGGGACCAACGCGTCCTCACGCTGGCCACGACGGGCAGGCCGGCTTGAATCCATGCTTTCGTGCCGCCCTCGAGAACCGTAATCTGCCGCTGGCACGGCTCGAGCAGGCCAGCGGTCATGCGTGCGCGCTTGCCGGACTGACAGATGAGGACGATGGGAAGATTGAGATCGAGATCGTCGAGGCGCGCTTCGATCTGGTCCATGGGGATGTTGACGGCGCCGTGTATATGGCCGGACGCGAATTCGGAGCCGGAACGCACGTCCACCAGCAGCGACGGCCGGGACGCGCGATTCTGCAGTTGAGAGACGGTTACGGCGGAGTCCAAATTTCCTCCTACATAAGGGAAGAGCGGGAGTCGTGGGAAAAGGATTCAGGGCTGCTAAGGCAAACGATTGAGGGATATTTGGCTGGAACCCGATGGGGCGGGCCTAATGCATTGGCAAGAATGGCAGCGGACGATGCCGGAGGTTACTGCGATTTTTCTTCTTTGTGCCGCAGCCAGTCGATAAACATCTGTTCTTTTGGTTTGTCGTAGGCCATGAGCAGGTGGCGGATGCTGCGTCCGCTGACAAAGTGGCAAACTTCTTCCGCCAGGTTCTTGGCGTGGTCGCCGGCGCGTTCGAGAGACTGCGTCATGAAAATAACCTGCAGGCTGGCGTGGTGCGCGACGTTTTCCGGATTCTCGATGTGGCGCAGGAAGATGATATTGCGCAGGCGGTCCATCTCGGCATCGGCGCGGAGCACGTCGATGGCTTTCTTGACGTCGCGCTGGGAAAAGGAGTGGCCGACATCGGCCAGCATTTTTTCCAGAACCGTGGCCATCTGGGTCAAGTCGCGAGCATCCTGCGAGTCGAGGCGGCCTCCCGCAGCTTGCGCGCTGGTGGCAAAACTCAAGAGCAGATCCCCGATGCGCTCGAGTCCGATCATGACTTTCATGCACGCCAGCAGTTGCCGGGTTTCGGCCTCCGGGACGTGGGTGATCGTCGAGGTCACACCGGAGTCCACTTCCAGGTCAATGGCGTCGAGTTCTTTTTCGCACTCGCGGATGGCGTTCAGGCGGGACATGGAACCGGTGGCAATTCCCTCGGCCGCAATGGCCGCGGCCTCGCGCGCCAGTTCGCACGCTTCCACGGTTCGCTGCACCAAGCCAGAGTGCGAGGGCTCAGGCAGAGGTGCTTTTACGCTGGCTGTGCTCATAAACAAAACCGCCCTGCTTCATTGGATGCCGGATCCGCTCTGGTGGACGCGAGCGGCATCAACCCAGAGTGTGGCACACACTCCCGTTAAAAGCATAATTCCCGGCGTCCCAAAGCAGGTTACAACCCGGTGAATTCTTGTCGCCGAATGAAAATGAAAAGGTCAGATAATGGCTCAGTTTCCGAGCAGCCGACCACCCGGGAGTTAGCCCGACGGTGAATACAACGGCGCCTCCCGCTGGTACAAGAGATCGGGCAGGCGACCCGCTGCGGAAATCTTCGCTAGTTCGCGATTACTTATGCGGTGGATGCGGCATGGGTTTCCCCGTGATGATCAGATGCGTGCGTTCGCGCGTCATCCGGATGTGGCAGATCAGCGGGTCTGGACCGAGCCTACAAGTGTTGTCCCGGAACTGGAGCCATGCGACCTGGTCCTCACCAGTGATCATCCACGCCGTCGCATTGGTTGCATGATGGGTTTGGTCCAGGTAATAGGCAGCGTTCATATCAATGTCGGCGGCGTCCGCATTCATCTGTTCGCAGCCGCTTTCAGGAGGCGCGGTCGTCCCGTTTACGGGCGCGCAATAATCTTCATCGTGTTCCAGCAGGATCTTTTTGTTGGAGCCAGTGATGAAATAGCGCGTCGTAACGGACGGAACGCTGGATTGCCCGGACCATTGGCTCAAGTCCTCGGCAAATGCTGGGGGAAGCTGGCTCAGCTTGAGGGATTCTTCCTTCACCTGCCTGGAAAAAACCGTGACCGACGGCGTGGGTTCGCCATTCGTTGGATGGAAATAGAACCCGCCTAGGACGATGCCATCCTGCACATCAATCCATATGAATCCCCGGCCCATGAGGTACGGTCCGCTCCGGCCGGACACCATCACATATCGCCCATCGCGGATTCGAACCGGCTGAGGCGAACCCTTGAGCACCATTTCCAGCGCGTCGGGCAGTGGCATGTCCCAGCCGTAATGGAACATGCAATCGGAGATCGCGCTGTGCATTAATTTGCGGAATTGTTTGTCTCGAACTACATCGTTTGACGCCGACCCTGCGAAATGATTCAAGAATGCGAGCTGATCGCTTGGAACTGGTTTCTGAAAGATGGCCTTATCGTACTTCGATATTGGGGCCTGCTGTTCTTGAGACTGAGGCTCTGGGGATTGCGGTGGTGGCCCACTTTCTTGCGCGTTCGCCGATCCAGTTCCCGGAACGTCGGGCAGGAGGATGCCTCTGAGCACCAAGAATAGCGCCACGAGTATCGGAACGTATGAAACGTTGGTTTTACGCAAGGAGGCGCCAAAGAACGGCATCCAGCGGGTATCTCCTTTTCGACAACTATTCGCTTGAATTGTACCGCTCTTCAGCAGTATTGCAAGACCGACTCCATCGATGTCGTCACAAAGATCCTCAGGAGCACTTCATCGCCATGTGATCGTAAATTGATCGCCCCCGAGTCACGGCCTACCCGGAACCTGCCCCATTACTAGCATCTACGCAGAATCCAGCTCGGCAGCGGTCAGGGTGAACAAAAAGGTCGAGCCGTGGTTAAGCTCGCTCTCGGCGCGAATCGTTCCCCCGTGCGCCAGAACGATATGCTTGGCGATGGCAAGCCCCAGCCCGGTGCCCCCGGACTCCCGCGAGCGAGCTTTATCGACGCGGTAGAAGCGCTCGAAAAGGCGGGGCAGATGCTCGGAGGAAATGCCGGGTCCGAAGTCCCGGACGTAGAATTCGACGCCGCTCGCAGCCGCGCGGGCTCCGAGAATAACTTTTTTTCCTAACGCCGCGTACTTCAGCGCATTCTCGATCAGGTTGGAAAAAATCTGGTGGATGGCTTCGCGATCCGCATTTACATTGCCCGCGGAGACCGAGTTCTCCATCACTAGTTCGACTCCATACGAGCGCGCCACTTCACGGAAGCTTTCCAAAGCATCCTGCAGCAGTTCTTCGGCGCTGACCCGCTGGATGCCGAACCTCTGCTCGCCCGATTCGACGCGGGCCAGAGTGAGCAGGTCTTCCGTAAGGCGGGACATGCGGGCCGCGTTCTTGCGGATGATTTCCAGGAACTCGCGCAAGTGATTGTCTGCGAGAGGACTGTCGAGCAGCGTCTCGGTGTATCCCTGGATGGAAGTCAGCGGAGTGCGCAGTTCGTGGGAAACGTTGGCGATAAAATCGCGGCGGCTCTTTTCCATGCGCTCGGTCTCGGTGAGATCGCGGAGCACGGCGACGGCGCCACCTCCGGGCATGGGCGCCGCGGTGACATCGAAGGTGCGGCCGGAAGCGATGGTGTTCGAGCGCGCGGAAGTTACGACCTGGTCGCGCGCCGCTTCTTGGATCGCGGCGAGAAAGTCCGGGTCGCGCACGCTGTCGATCAACGGCGCATTCAGGCGGGGTGCATGAAGGAGCAAACGGTTCATGCCGCGATTGGCCCACTGTATGCGCCCGTCGACATCGACCGCAACCACGGCGTCCTGCATGCTGTTGAGAAGAGTTTCCAGCTCTCGCTGGCTGGTTTGCACACGTGCGTAACTTTCTTCCACGCGGCGCGTCGTCTTATCGAGTGCCGCCGCCACCTGCCCGATCTCGTCAGTCGAAGTGGACGCGATTCTGGCGGTCAGATCCCCGCCGGCCACGCGCTCGGCAAAATTCACGATCCGCTGCAGACGCCGGCCAACATATTGCGAAGCGGCAGCCGCCACCATCACCGCGAAAACGAAAGCGCTGAGCGATCCCCAGAATAGGGCGACGCGCAGCGGACGATCCGTAATTTCGATCTCCGGCAACGGATACGCCAGCCGCACCGCTCCTCCAGAAACCGGCGCCGCCACGTACACAAAAGGAACGCCGAGACTCTGACTCTTGCGCTCATCCAAGCCAACTTCGCCGGCCAGTGCGGAAACAAACTCCCGGCGATGTGCGTGATTCTCCATCGTGCTGGGATCGGCTTCCGAATCGGCCAGCACCTTCCCGGTGGGATCAATCACGGTGGCGCGGGCTCCAGCCGCCTGGCCCTCCTGGGCGGTAATGTCGGCCAGGGAGTGCTGCCGGTCCGCCTCCACGCGATAGGCGAACATCAAGGTTTTCTGTTTGAGATTGCGCTCGATCTGCTCGCGCAGGGTGCGTTCCCAAACCTTGTGCACGGTCAACTGCAGCGTGATCGCGGTTACGCCAATCACCAGCAGAAACACAAACATCAATTTGAAGAAGATGCGACTTCTCAACGCGCGACCTCAAAGCGGTAGCCCGCCCCCCGTACCGTCTTTAAGTAACGCGGGTTCTCCGGATCGGGCTCAATCTTCTCACGGATGCGTCGCACATAAACGTCCACCGAGCGCGGCGTGACGTACGCCGTATCGCGCCAGACCGAGTCGAGCAACTGGTCGCGAGTGAAAACGCGTCCGGCGTGTCGCATGAAGTGGTCGAGCAGTCGGAATTCGGTGGCCGTGGTCGGCACTTGTTCCCCGCGAACGGTCAAAGTCATCGCGCCGGGGTCAATGTGGATCTCGTCAATCTTGGTTGGCAGCGGCGGCAGCGGCCGCTCAAAACGACGCAGGACCGCTTTGACGCGAGCCACCAGTTCGCGCGGGCTGAAAGGCTTGGGGATGTAATCGTCGGCGCCCAACTCCAACCCCAGAACGCGATCCGCCTCGCCGCTCTTGGCGGTCAGGAAAATCACCGGGACCGACGCCAGCAACACCGACTGCCGGATCTGGCGGCAAAGTTCCAGCCCGTCCTTTCCGGGCACCATGATGTCCAGCAGAAACAGCGCCGGACGCTGGCGTTCGGCATCGGCCACGACCAGATTGCCGGTCGAGTACAGTCGCACGTTGAAGCTCGCCCCTTCCAGATGATGGCGAACCAGGCGGGAAATATCCGGGTCGTCTTCCACTACGTAGATTGTCGGCTTCACGCGAACCATTGTAGCTGGAAAATGTTTCAATTCGATACCCTGAGCATAGGCGTTGCACTTGATTTTGGGTGGCGCAGCGGTTCACCGCTGCGATAAATGGCTTCTTTTCCCGAGTCGGCTTTAGCCGCTGCGGTGAGACTGCGATGTGGAAGTTAATCTTTCCGCCGCCTTCTAACGCAGCGACATCCCGGCATCGGCACAAAAATCCATCGCCACAAATTCCTTGCGCAGAAATTTCGGGAAGGCCGCGGCTGCGATCATGGCAGCATTGTCGGTCGAAAGCGCGCGGGACGGGAAGAAAACGGGAAGGCCCTGCATCCCCGCTTCGCGCTCAAACGTGGTTCGTAATTCCCGGTTGGCGGCCACGCCGCCGCTTACGAAAAGAGTTCGAACGTCATACTCGCGCGCCGCAGCCAGCGTCTTCATCACCAGATCGTTGACCATGGAGCGCTGGAAAGAAGCCACCAAGTTGAGGGTTTGCCGGTCCGAGAGCCGGAGACGGTCTTCGAGCTTCGGCTTGTCGATGCCCGCGAGCGCCTGGCGGCGAGCCTCGATCGCAGGCTTCAGGTTCTCGGTCTCGACGTATCGCAAAACCGCCGTCTTGATTCCGCTGTAGGAAAAATCGAAGTGAGGCCCGTCCTCTTCCGCCTGAAGTTGCCTATGATTCTCTTGCTGATGATCGCGTTGCTTGTGATCGCGCCGGTCCCGGTGCTTGATCTGCGAAATCTGGAACTTGACCGCGTGTGGATCGCCGTGCGGTGCGAGCCGGTCGATGATGGGTCCTCCGGGATAGCCGAGTCCCAGAAGCTTCGCGACTTTATCGAACGCCTCTCCGGCGGCGTCGTCGCGAGTGTGGCCGATGTTCCGGTAGGTCCAGAGATTTTCCTGCAACTGGGCGAGATAAAGATGCGTGTGACCGCCCGAGACAACCAGCGCGAGCACAGGGAAATGAAGGTCGGCATCTTCGCTTTGCCGCTGCTCGAGCAACACGGCATGGATGTGTCCCTCAAGATGGTTCACGGCGATCAGTGGTTTCTCCAGCGCGAAGGCCAGCGCTTTGGCAAAGCTGATGCCAACCAGCAGAGCGCCCGCCAGTCCCGGACCTTGCGTGACCGCAATGGCATCGACGGACTCATAAGTCTGTCCGGCTTCGGACAATGCTCTGCGCACCACCGGGATGATTGCGCGCAAGTGTTCGCGCGAGGCAAGTTCCGGAACCACTCCGCCATAAGGCTGGTGAGTGGCGATTTGCGAGGCAACCACGTTCGACAAAATCTGCTGCCCCGAGCGCACCACGGCGGCGCCTGTCTCATCACAGGAACTCTCGATGCCGAGTATGTGCGCGTCAGGCATAATTAGCTCTTGGCTCTTGGCTCTTAGCTCTTGGCTCTTGGCTGTCTAGCTTTCTAGCGTATTTCATAATGGTCTTTGAAGGGGCGCGGCTTCAGCCGCGCCGTTTCGAGCCAGTTAAATCAAGGGCTTTAGCCCCTGAGGGACGGCATCCCGCGCTATAAAACTGTACGTGAGGCACGCTCTAGTTTACGCGACTGGCAACTGATTACCGATGTCTAACGCCAAACAACACGCCGCCAAGATCGTTCGCACGCTGCGCGAACACGGATACCAGGCCTACTTCGCCGGTGGATGCGTCCGCGACCTGCTGCTGGGCCGCGAACCCGCCGACTTCGACGTAGCCACCGACGCGACTCCGCAACAGGTCATGCAAATCTTCCCGCAGACATTCGCCGTCGGAGAGCAGTTCGGAGTGGTGCTGGTGCCGGAGCACATCCTGACTGGCGAGGATGCCCGTCGCTCCATCGCGGAGAAAGGTAAGGGAGCCGTCGTCGAGGTCACGACGTTTCGCTCGGATGTGGGCTACTCCGATGGCCGTCATCCCGACGAGGTTCGCTTCAGCAAAGACCCGCGTGAAGACGTGCAGCGCCGCGATTTCACCATCAACGGCATGATGCTCGATCCCATGATGCTCGATTCCATGGTGTTCGATAAAACGACCAACGAGATTTTGGATTTTGTCGGCGGCCGCGAAGATCTGAAGGCCGGAATCGTGCGCGCAATCGGCGAGCCCGAACGCCGTTTTGCGGAAGACAAACTGCGTATGCTACGAGCCGTGCGTTTCGCGGCGCGCTTCGACTACAGGATCGATCCGGCGACGCTGGCGGCGATCCAAAAGTTAGCGACGCGCATTCACCAGGTTTCCTGCGAGCGCGTGCGCGAAGAACTGACGAAGATGCTAACCGAGGGCCACGCTCGCCGCGCCTTTGAATTACTGGATACGACCGGCCTCTTGCCAGAAGTCCTGCCGGAAGTCGCCGCCATGAAGGGAGTGGAGCAGCCGCCCGAGTATCATCCCGAAGGCGACGTGTTCGTGCACACGCTGCTTCTGCTCGAGAAACTTCAGGCCGGCGGTTCCGTTTCCGCTTCCGTATCGAAGACGCTCGCGTGGGGAGCGCTGCTGCACGATGTGGGCAAGCCGCCGACCTTCCGCGTAGCGCCCGACCGCATCCGCTTCGATGGCCACGTGGAAGTAGGAGTAAAGATGGCCGCCGAAATCTGCCGCCGCCTGCGCTTCTCCAACCACGAGACCGATCAGATCCTGGCGCTGGTAGACAATCACATGCGGTTTGCGGATGTCCAGCGCATGAAGCAATCCACCCTAAAAAAGTTTCTGCGTCTGCCCGCCTTCGACGAGCATCTGGAATTGCATCGCATCGACTGTCTTTCCAGCCATGGCCAACTCGACTCGTATGAGTACTCACGAGAGCAGTTGCGTTCCCTGCCGCCCGGGGCGATTCGCCCCACTCCGCTGATTACCGGCCGCGATCTGATTGAAGCAGGATACGAGCCCGGTCCACGTTTCAAAGAGGTGCTAACAGCGGTAGAGGACGCACAACTGGAGGGTCGACTCGCATCGCGTGAGGCGGCGATGGAGTTTGTCCGGCGCGAGTTTCCGTTGTGATGGAGAGACGGGCGCCCTCGCCCGTCCCAGGGGAAACCCGGCGGGTACTCGGGACGTAACCTGTTTCCGTCTTGGGCTTGTACCCGGAAGCAATAGCGGCTTCGCAGTAGGACGGATTACACTTTTCTCCCAGCGCCGATGTGAACGCTGGGAGGCAGCTCAATGGACTCTATCGAGAGTAAAACGACCAAACCAGACGGCGACAATTTTTGCGACAAGTGTGGAGCTGAAACTGTGCGTAAGAACGGTTTTCGTGACCGCCAAGCCACAGAAATGGAGATCACAGAGTCGGTCGCGGCCCGGTTGATGAAGTGGGCTGGCTGGGTTCGGAATACCGTGGGCGTGATCGTAGCCTTGTTTGCCTTATTGCTGGGCTGGAGCTACCTCGACGTTCGAAGGGCCGTGGAGAACGCGAAGGTTGAGATTGACAATGCTGCGGCAGATGCAAAGAAGGACATTGACGCGGTAAGGCGAACGACCAGCGGTCTCAAAGGAGAAGTGGCACAAATTCAGTCGGACATAGACGGATATAAGCAAGTGAACGCGAAAATTGGCCAAGTGCAGAAAGAGCTCACAGAAGTGAAGAAGAGCGTTGTTGACTTCGGTAAACGTGACATAAAGGCGAACAGCTTCATGTCCACGGGACCGGGACCGGGCCGCATTCAATTTGGCGAGACTGGATGCTTTTTTTCAAGGGACAAGGATATCAAGGTTTATTATTGCGCGCAGGGCACTCCCCCTTCTCTTTTTCAACTCACTTCCACAGGCGACCTAAGGCCCGTAGCGAGTCGCTCTCCAATCGGGTTTCAAGATGCCTCGACCGCAGCGAAGCCGACTTGCACCGATACTAATCGAGGCACCTTTTACGTAGAGAAAGGTACCGGGAAGTTGGCCGACAAACCGTTCCTATGTGCCAAGAAAGCGGATGACAGTTACGGATGGATTGAATTGGCAATGCTTCCGTGAGACGCTCTCTGCGCCGGGTGCCCCACGTCTCGCGGTTTTCGAGACGTGGGATGCCGCGGGCGTTTTCACTTCCGCAATCTGACCCCTGACCTTTTTCATCACATCCAGCCTGTGTGCGCCATCACAGACTCCCAGCTCAACCGGTGCAACAATGATCTCTGATTAGGGCAGTGCCGAGCTGTGACTGTCTCCAGAGACGGTCTGCGAAGCCGTCCCGAGCCCATTCTTCAGCTCTTTGAAAACGCAAATTGATCCGCCGAGCGGCAATCCCCCTCCCGAATCGGGACGGAAATGCGGCATTTATAAGCTAAGTCCTTATTTCTGAGGATTTTCCATATAAGTCCTTATTCTTGAAGATTTTGCGGATTATTCCCGCTAACCCTATGATTCTAATAGATCGGAAAAAAAGGGGGGGTAGGGGGGTACCCATACTAATTGGTTAGTAACCTAAGAGCACACCGGCTTATTCCACGTCCCGATCTTTGTCCTGCGTGGCTGTCTGCGCCGCGCCTGTCTCGCCCAGAACGGGCTTTTGCAGATCGATCGGCGGCAATCCCGCTTTCTTGAGTTTGTCGTTCAGCTCCGGAATATCTTTTGACTTGAGCTGGGCCCAAGCTGACAACTGCTCTTCCAGCGCCTTGTCCAGTTCTCCGAACACCGCGGCCTGCTGTGTTGTCGGCGCGGCGTCGGCGCTATCGAGAGCACTGACGAGTGTGTTGAAGCCGTTATTCAACCGAGCCAGGCTCCGGCCCTCGGGCGTGCTCAAGTAGCGCGCGGCGTAGTCGCCTTCTTCGCCCTCGATGGGCGCGGCTTTCGCTTCCAGCTCAGCGGCCGCATTTTTGATCGCATCCGGCCCGTGTCCGGCGAGCGATTTCAACTGCGATCGCAGGCTGCGCACCTGTTGCAGGGCTTCGTAGTCTTTGTGAAGCGCCTCGGCAATTTTCCAGTCGAGTTCGAATTGCCGGCGCAGATCTTCCGGCGAAGTCTTTACTCGCGGGTCCATGCGGATGTTGAGCGGCTGCCTGTACTGCTTTGCGTTCACGGTCAGAATCACGGTGTACTGTCCCGGCAGCACGGTCGCTCCCAAGGGATAGAGTGGGGTGTCATGGTAGACCGCCGAAATCGGATAGTCGCGCGTCAGCACGTCAGGGGCAGGATAGGTCAGGTCCCAAATGAAACGGTGCATGCCAGCATTGGCTGACAGCGTTCGCGCCGGACGCACCCAGTACATCGGAACATTCAGTTGTTTCGCATTGACTGGTTCGGGCTTGTCGGCGCTTGAAAAGTGGCGCACGACTCGTCCTGATGAGGCATCGACAATTTCCAGCGTGACGGGACCGGAAGTTGCCGTTTTCAACCAGTAGTCGATCATCGCGCCATCCGGAGGATTCTGTCCGACAGGTTCTTCGGGCGGCAGCGGCGTGTCGGTGTTGTTGTTGCGGCGCACGCGATACGTGAGCTGCGGCGCGTAAAGATGCGCCGGAGCCTCCGCAACCTCCGGGCTGAACTGCCGCAGTGGCGTGATGTTATCGAGGATCCAGAACGAACGGCCGTGGGTTCCGACGACAACATCGTCATGATGAACGACGAGATCGCGGATCGACGTCGGCGGCAGATTCATCTTCAGAGACTGCCAATGGTCGCCGTCGTCCCAGGAGACATAGACGGTGCGTTCGGTTCCGGCAAAAAGTAATCCCTTGCGTTCTGGATCTTCCCTCACCGTGTTGACGGGCTCGTTATCGGGCAGGCCGCTTACGATCTTCCGCCACGACTTTCCGCCGTCGTGCGTGCGGTAGATATAAGGATGCAGATCATCGAGCCGGAAGCGGTTCACCGCGGCGTACGCGGTTGCGGTGTCGAAGCGCGAGGCATCCATCTGCGCCAGCTTGCTCCAGGGCGTTAATTTGGGCGGCGTCACGTTCTGCCAATTCTTGCCGCCGTCGTGGGTCACCTGAATCAGGCCATCGTCGGTGCCAGCCCAGATCAGGTTTGCGTCTTTCGGTGACGGAGCAATCGCATAGATCACGCCGCGATGCTTGCCCTTCGCCGGGTCGGCCTCGACAAACGGCCCCAGAGTCGCGGGAGATCCCGGATCTTCGCGCGTCAGGTCGGGGCTGACGATCTGCCAACTGTTGCCGCCGTCGCGGGTGGCAAAAAGAACATTCGATCCGAGAAACAGCACGTGCGGATCCGCCTCCGAAAAAATCAACGGCGCGGTGCGATTGAAGCGATATTGCCAGGTGCGCAGAACCACTGGCGAAACGTCGCGGGTCTGTCCGGTATTGCGGTCGAACACCGTAACTTTGCCGCCGTAAATCAGATTGGGATGCAACGGATCGGGCGCAACGTAGCCGTATTCTTCTACACCAACGGTTGTCCAGTCGCGAAAAGTGATTTCGCCAAAGTCACTGCGGCTGGCGGTGCCGATCGAGCCGCTTTCCTGTTGGCCGCCATACACCCAGTAAGGAAACTCGTTGTCGGTGACGACGTGATAGAACTGCGCCGTGGGCTGGTTGTACCAGGAGCTCCAGGTCTGGCCGCCATTCACGCTGATGGTCGCGCCCTGGTCCACGGCGAGGGCGATGATGTCGGGGTTTTCGGGATTGATCCAGATGGTGTGGTAGTCGTCGCCGCCGGGCGCGCCCTTGATGGCCGTGAAATTCTTGCCGGCGTCGGTGGATCGGTAGGTCGAAGTATTGGCCACATAGATCACATCTTTATTTCGCGGATCGACGCGCACGCAGGCGAAATCGTCGCCGCGTCCCCAGACGCGTTCCTCAGTATTCACGAGTTGCCAACTTTCACCGGCATCGTCGGAGCGATAAACGCCGCTGTTCTTCCCCGCATCTACCAAGGTGTACATGCGATCGGGATCGCTTGGCGAAACGGCCAGGCCGATGCGGCCCAGCTTATCGGCCTCACTCGGCAGGCCTTTCGTGATTTGCCGCCAGTTATCGCCGCCGTTGGTCGATTTGTAAAGTCCGCTCCCCGGGCCGTTATAGCTGCCATCGGTCGTCCACGGCGGACGGCGCGAGGCCCACATGCCGGCAAAGATCACCTGCGAGTTTCGCGGGTCGAACACCAGATCAATCGCCCCGGTATTGTCATCTTTATAGAGAACCTTTTGCCAGGTCTGGCCGCCATCGAGCGAGCGGTAAACTCCACGCTCGGCATTCGGACCATAAGGATGCCCGAGGGCGGCGACAAAAACGCGGTTCGCATCCTTGGGATCGGCCAGGATCGATCCAATCTGCTGCGCATCGCGCAGTCCCAGATGCTGCCAGGTGCGGCCCGCGTCGGTCGATTTGTAGATTCCGTTGCCTACCGAAAGATCCGGTCGACGCAATCCTTCTCCACTGCCAACATAAATCGTGTTCGGATTCGACGGAGCCACCGCCAGCGCTCCAATCGAACCGGAAGGCTGGTCATCATTAGATTGACCATCGAAGATCGGATTCCAGGTGTGGCCGAAGTCCGTCGTCTTCCAAACTCCGCCGTTGTTCGGAGCCATGTAGAAGACATTCGGCTGGCCCGGCACGCCGGAGATCGCCACGGTGCGGCCGCCGCGAAACGGGCCGATCATGCGCCAGTGAAGTTCCTGGTACATCGCGGGGTCATACGGCTGGGCGGGAAGCGCGGTAGGGAAAAGCAAAATGCAGAGCGAGGCGAGAGGAATCCAGAAGAATCGCTTGTTCACGGTTGATCCTCGAAGAGAGGTAAGGATAAATCACTGCGGCAGCGATTGGACAGCGCGGTGGCTGGAGAGTGTTGGGCTAGCTCATCGAGCTGGCCCTGATCCAGCCACGACCATGGTCGGATGCCACACGTACGAATCGCCGACTAGCTAGCCAAACGAGAGCATTCAGACCGAATTCTGCTGAGCCGGCTGCTGGTTGACACCTAAATCCTTATCGAACTGACGTTCGAAGCATTGGCGTGCGTCGACATTAATTGGATCTAGCAGGTCCGTCCGATAGCGTTCAAGGTGGCACTTGAGAGCGTGGGGAAGGCGCTCTGGGCTGATTACAAGTACTTGCGCGTCGGGATAGTAAGCCATCGCCTCACCGTTTGGCGGCTGACTAAGACCCACGCCGCGACGAGTCCTCGAGCTGTGATAGAGACCGCATCTCGCATCTTTCCAAAGGACCTCGAGCAGTTTCTTCCGCACTTCGGACGGAGCGTTCTGTATACATGGGAATACGGTCTGGGCGCCCGCCTTGAAATACTCATTGTCTTTCTTATGGTTGCCATCCGCGGGCGCTTGGTACTTTCCGATTGTCTCGAAGTAGCTGAGGCATATCTGGAGAACGGCAAAACCTGAGTGCTGAATACGCTGCACTTTGGCCCCACCTCCGAGCGGGTACCCGCCATTGGCAATCAAATCCGCAACGTGCAACTGCCAGCCCAATGCCTGCTGGTAGAAGATATCAATTTTCTTTCCGATCGTAATTGGCCAGACGATCTCATCGTCCTGGTCTTTCCAAGTGATCCACATCGATTTCACCTCCCGTCGATAGCGAGCTGACCAGACCGCCGGATTCGACCTCCCTCGTCGCGAATTGCTGTCAGGGCGTCCGGTTGAGAAGGTTCTGGTACGTGGGTTCGCTCATCGAGCAGTAGGCCACCTGACACACATATTGCGCCTCATTCAAGAGTATCAGTGTCGCGCACGCGAGCGCCCGGTGCGAACCGTCTTGGAGGTACCATGGCCCCCACATTTCCTCGCCATTTCTGGATTCACAAACCACCAATGCCTCCTGGACAATGTTCCCTGGACCGAGATTCTCACGCATTCGGCGGAGATTTTCAGCGAGGTCCCAATTGGCGGAGAGCTGGGGCTGCCCGAGGTCGATCGCGCGTTTCGCCGCCGCGCGAAGCGTTCGATCAGCGCCTGGCGGGGCGATGTTCCTCACCTCAGGGGTTTGCAGGAATACAAGCTCGAAAAATTCCCTTTCTACGAGCCTCGCTGAACAATGGCGTTCGAATCGCCTCAACCGCTTCATGTTATCGCGGTGATTCCCTCCGCCCAGGCGTAGGAGGTGGTTCTCGATTACCTCCAACCTAGTGTGCTCAATCCCCATCATTCGGGCCGTCCCTGTGGAGGATCCGCTCGACGGAAACAGCGGGAGCGCTCTCAAGATAGCGCCGCAGCGCATCTTGCCATTCCGGCATGTGGACGTTGTAAGCGTGCAGGCTGTCAGGCGACAGAACGGAGTAGGCGGGCCGTCGCGCTGGGCGCGGGAATTCGGCCGTGGTCACGGGTTTGACCGCGGTCGGCATCCCGGACGCGCGCACGATTTCGGTGGCGAAGTCGTACCACGTGCAGTTGCCCGAATTGGTGACGTGCACGATTCCGCGGACGGACACGCGGCAAAGCTGTACGAGAGCGGATGCAAGATCGCGCGTGAAAGTCGGGCTGCCACGTTGATCGTTCACCACGGAAATCTCAGGGCGGGTTGACGCCAGCTTCAGAATCGTTGCGGGGAAACACTTGCCTCCGTGCCCGAACAGCCACGAAGTCCGGGCGATGCACACCTCGGGCATGATCTCGAGAAGCCGTTCCTCGGCTCGGGCTTTACTCTCGCCATAAACGCTGGTCGGATTTCTGGCATCACTGATTTCGTAAGGCGATCCTTTGCTGCCATCGAAAACGTAGTCCGAGCTCAGGAACATCAATCGCGATCCGGCTTCGCGGGCAGCCTGCGCCACATTGACGGCGCCCTCGCAATTCACCGCAAAGGCCAAGTCGCGGTTTGACTCGCAGCCATCCACATCGGTGTAGGCGGCGGACAAGAGAATCCAGTCGGGACGGGAATCGCGAATCACGTCGCGAACGCGCGCGCGGTCTCGCAGGTCGGCGTCTTTGGAAGACAGCGCGGTCAACTGCTCCCCGCTCAGTTCCTGAACCAGTTCCTGGCCAAGCAGTCCGGAGGCACCAAATAACGTGATGCGCATAGTGGAATTGTAACTGGGAAGTCCCGCGTAGCGGCCCGGGCCCTTTCAAAGCAAGGTCAAACCCCGAGTCTTTCCGCAGCCTGGGAAGCGGGCCTCTCAAAAGCCACTTATGAAGCACGTTCTACTCGGTCCCAGTAGGTTGAGGTGTTCGTACCCGTCGTCGCAGTGCGCGCAGGATGAGCGATCCGCTGATGCCGAAGCAGACCACGGCGGCAAACGCCACCAGATCCAGCATGCTGCGCGTCATCCGGAGGTAATCCGCGAACAGCGATACCATGGCGCAGAAAATCCCGAGGACGTTAAGCCAGAGGGGAGAATGAATATTCGGAAGATCGCGGCGAAACCGAACCTGGAGCAGCAGCGCGGCCAGCCCGATCGCGGCCACCACTACCAAAGCGACGGGACTGAGAAAAGCAGTCGGCCCGGTGTAGATCACGACCAGCGCCAGCGCCAGAAGGAGCAACCCTGAAGCGATCACCGTCCATCGGCGTGTCACGTCGGACCTGGAACTCGTCACCAAGCGATCTCCTCGCCTTTCCGTATTTTGCCATTGTACGTCGGCCTTTCCTTCCGCGCTCAGGCGTTGCTGCTCGGCATCCATTCCGCCGGGCGATGCTCGCCGTGCGACATAGCATAGAGGACCAGTTCCACCCGGCTCGAAATCCCCACCTTATCGAAGATGCGCAGCAGATATTTTTTGATCGTGTGTTCGCTGATCCCCAGTTCGGCGGCGACTCCGCGGTTGGTCAAGCCGTCGGCTACGAGCGCGACTACCTGCTCCTCGCGAGGCGTCAACAAAGACCCCCCATGTGAGTTGAAGACACGCAGAGTGGGCACCTCCGATAAAGCATCCACCGCGTAATTCATCTGCCGGCGGTTGATCCAAACCTCTCCCCGGAAAACGCAATGAATGCACTTGCAGAGCATGGGAAAAGGAGTGTGGGCAAAAAGGAAAATGCCCCTCGCGCCGGCGCGCAAGGCATTCACCACCTGTTCGCGGTCATCGCTCTCGACCAGCAGCACCGGAGCGACCTTCGGATACGAAACTCGCAACCAACGCAGCAGGCTACAATCGGCCAGGTGGTTCCCCGCAATCAAGACCACGTCGACGTGATTCGACTGCATGAAGTCGTGGAGAGCAGACGTCTCTAAAGCGACCGCGGAAACCTGAAAGTCCCGCCGACTTTTCAGGGCCCGCGTTAAGAGTTGAGACTGAATGGGACCCGAATCGGCGACCAGGACTTGCACTACTTCGGTCTCGACCGGCGCGATTCCCGTGGACTGCTTCGCGGAGTGCATGGTTTTCACGCTACCATCATGCCCAAACACGCAGGGACCGGATGTAGGCTTCGTCACACCCTGTTGGTGATGAATTCCGCGCTCCATATCTACTTTCGCAGGGCTACTCTTGTGCACGACTTTCGCATCAGGACTCTCCCACCCGGCGTGCGCCCGGGGGCCGGAAACCCAGCCCTGGCGGCCCAGTTGCTCATTTCATCACCTTTCCGATGGCTGGAACGTGCCCTGTACCGCGGTGGACAGTACTTTCCAAGTCCGCTATTTCCTGCGATTTCCGGTGATATTTGACACTCTCCGGCGAAAAGTGTATATAACGGAGCATGTCTCTTTTCAAAAGGGGAAATATTTGGTGGAGCAGGGTAATGATTGACGGTGAAGTCACCGTGCAATCCTTGAAGACCCGCAACAAAGCTGAGGCGCAGGCATTTGAAGCCTTATGGCGTGCGGATCACTTGCGGGGGGAACACGGTCTGCTGAAGCCCCCGACCCTATCCGCGTTCGCAACAAGGTTTCTGAACTACCAACCAGGGAAAGTCCGGCCCTCATCTTACACCGCATACATCTCTAGGTTCAAGAGTCTTCTTGACTATGGGCCCTTGGCGGAATGTACCCTCGATAGAATTGACGATGAGCTAATTGAAGCTTTCCGGAGATCGCAGCCGGTGAAGATTTCTACCGTCAACGCACGGCTAAGAACTCTCCGGCGTGCTTTGAGGTTGGCGCAAGAATGGGGGCTCATTCGCAAAGTGCCGAAGATTCGGATACCGACAGGGCAGGAACACCAACGGGAATACGTTCTCAGCGAAGCGGTGCTGCAACAGTTCTTAGACAGGGCACAGACGGAAATGCACCGGGCTTTGTGGGCGATTCTCTTCGACACCGGGCTCAGAATCGGTGAAGCCTGCTCGCTAACGTGGGCGGATATTGAAGGAACCCCGCCTGTCGCAGTTCATGTCCGGAAGGGAAAAACGAAGTACGCACGGCGAAGGGTGCCGGTTACAAAGCGAGCCTCAGATGTGCTGGAAAGCATTCGCCGCGGTTCGGGGCCGGTGTTCCATCGGCATGGCCGGGCTATTAACCAACCGTGGGCTAACCATCCCTTCACCGCGATCCGGAAAGAATTGGGGCTGCCCTCGGATTGCGTCCTACACTCGCTCAGGCATTCCTATCTGACGCGCCTTGGCAATGCCGGTGTGAGTCCCTTCGTTCTGCAACGGCTCGCCGGTCATTCCAATATCGCTCTGACGGCTAGATACTCGCATCCGGATGATGAGCAACTAGACCGGGCGATTGCGCTGCTGGATTGAGTTATCAACAACTTCCACCTACTCTCAATAGTTTGCGGCTGTCTCCCTATTAGAGAGAGAGAGACACTGATATTCACCCGGCTCCGCAGCGGGGCCGCGATCCATCGATTTGTGGCAAGTCTTGCATCCGCCCTCACTCTTGTGTTGTCAGCAACTTCCACCTACTCTCAACGACTTAGGGGGTGCGGATACCAACCACCATATATGAGGGGCATATTACCCCTAGAGGGCGCTTAGCCCTCCTGCCTCGGAAAGGCCGACCGCCCGCCCCCAAGCACGAGCCGCACGTTGATTGCCAACTATATTTTTTCATTAGGCAACCTTTGGCGTGAAACGTGCACAAATGAAGCCGTGGCGATTGCCAGCGGCTTCACGCAGCAGGCCCGTCATTCGCAGGTCGTTCTGTTTCGCCGGATTTCCGCGTACGTAGCCGAATCCCACGTGATTGACCTAAAGAAGATGTTGGATTCTCGCGATCTTCGCGAAGATCTTCACCTTCAGCCCGGCGACTTTATCTTTGTGCCACAAAGCCGGATATCAAAGATACGCAAGTATGTTCCGACCAACTCCATGAGCTGGTACATGAACCCATTGCAGTTTTAGCGGAAAGGAGTAGCAGCATTCACTGATTGCGTCTCCAAAATCTGGCGAGTTCCCATAAAGCCCGCCGGGTGTGATCGGCTTTGCTGTACGATCCATGTCCGCGGAATTGAAAGGAAACTCGCACACCCCTATCTCCCCCACGCCCCGCGAGCTTGCGGCCACGCTGTTCCGGCGTCCGCGACTCGTAGCCGTTTCTTTTGGGTTCGTATTGGTGGCGACGATGCTCTTCGTCGTCTTCTCGGCGCGATATGAGTCGCACTTCAAGGTTCTGCTGCGGCGGGGCCGCTTTGACCCCATCGTCTCTTCCCAGCCCCCCAGCGCCATGGATTTCACTCGTCCCGACATTACTGAGGAAGAACTCAATTCCGAAGTCGAACTCCTGCGCGACGAAGATCTCCTGAAGCAAGTTGTGCAGATGGCGGGACTTGTTCCAGCAGACACACCGGACTCCGAGCGCCCAGCCGAGATCGAACATGCCGTTCGCAAGCTGGCGCGCCGCTTGGATGTCGAAGCTCTGAAAAAGTCGAACCTTATCCAAGTCAGCTACAAGGACACCAGTCCGGAACGAGCCGCTCGCGTTCTCTCAGCGCTTTCTACCCTCTACGTGCATAAGCACACGAATCTCCAGCGGCCCCCGGGGGAGATCCAGTTTTTCGACCAGCAAACGGCGGAATACGAAAAGAGACTGCATCAGTCCGAAGCCGAACTCGTGCACTTTACTCGTGCTCGGGGCGTGGTTTCGGCGGCGCTGGAACGCGATATCGCGCTGCAGAAGCTAGGCGAAGCGGACGCGGCGTACCGCCAGATCGACCAGGATCGTGTCGAGACCGAGCGCCGGATTTCGTCGCTGCGCGAACAGCTCAAGTCGTTTCCTTCTCGGTCGGTCACCCTCAAGCGCTGGGCCGATAATCCGGAGGTTCTCGAAAAAATGAAAACGCACCTGCTGGAGCTCCTGCTCAAGCGCACCGAGCTTCTCAGCCGCTTTGAACCGTCCTACCGGCTGGTGCAAGAAGTTGAACAGGAAATCGCGGAAACTCGCGCGTCGATTGCCGCCGAAGCGCTCACCCCGGTACGCGACGAAACCACCGACAAGGATCCGAACTATGAGTGGGCCCGCATGGAAATGGAGAAGGCCAAGGTGCAGTGGGACGGCCTGCGGGCACGGCAATCCGACGCTTCCACCCAGGTCGCATCCCTGCGCACATTTGCCCAGCAGATGCAATCCGACTCCGTGGATCAACAGGATCTGATGCGCGCCGCCAAGGCTGAGGAAGACAACTACCTGCTCTGCCTTCGCAAGCGCGAGGAAGCGCGCATCGGCGACGCGCTCGACGAGCGTCGCATCCTTAATGTGGCCATCGTGGAGCCACCCGTAGCCCCGGCCCTAGCCGTGCACTCCTTGCTCCTTTATTTCCTGCTCGCTTTTGGACTGGCCATGGCGTTCAGCGTCGGCATCGCCTTTACGACGGAGTACTTTGACCCGACGATTCGCACGCCCGACGAAGCTTACGGCCTACTGGAAGTACCGGTGCTGGCCTGGCTGCCGGCGCCTGAGCCCGGGGTTCTGCGTCCTTTTATTTCTCGGATCGGCCGGCCCAAGGTGGTGGTCCAGTGAACACTCTCCGTGAGCTTCTTGCCGAAACACCATCTGCCGCTGAGCAGCCGCGCGTAACTCCGATTCGCGAGCAAGTCCGGCGCAAAGCAGTTTCTCCGACAGCCTCGGTTCACGATGATCAGATCCATGCGCTGGTTCAGCAACTTTTCTTCCGGCATGAATCGAAGCCGGTGCGGCACGTCGGATTTGCCGCGGTCGAACCGTCAACTGAGACTGCGACACTATGCCTCAAGGCGGCCAGAGCTCTGGCGGAAGAAAACAGGTACGACGTCGGGCTGATCGACGCCCACCCGGACTCGGTCCTTCTGCAGAATCAACTGCAGATTCCGCCCCCCCACCGCGCGGAGGCTACCTGGCCGATCGGACCACGTCTCTGTATGGTTCCTCGCCAGAGCTGGCTGCCGCAAGCCTGCGGCAAGCGGATCACCGACCAGAACTTAGCGCGGCTCCGCGAACTCACGACGGAGTTCGACTTTTCCATTCTGTGGTGCGCTCCGGTCTCCTGGCTCACGGCGAGCATTGGCCAGGCCTGCGACGGCCTCGTGCTGGTGCTGACCGCCAACAAAACAAGACGCCTCGTCGCCGCTCAAATCAAGGATCAGCTGAGCAAGGCGCAAGTTCCTCTGCTCGGAACCGTCCTCGCGGAACGTCGTTTTCCTGTGCCGCAAGGCCTATACCGGAGTTTGTGAATCCTATGAGCGAATTGACCACAAATCGACTATGGGACACCGTACCCAAAGATTGCCCCTCGCAGTATGCCCGCATGATTCTTGGGACTTCTGCAAAACCGCCTTCCAGGTTCGCGCCGACGGCCAACGCCACCTCCACACGTCCTGTCAACGCGATTGACGAAACCACCACGAGACGCACTCAGGCGCGAACGCTAACTCAACTACTCCTGCCGCAAACTACCGTTGATCGATTCACGCTTTGTGAATTGGTGGCAGCCGATTTGATCGTTCTCGTGGTCGTGTGCGGCGCGTCATCGCTGTTCTCTCCCGCTTGGGGCCTACCGTGGGCTTATCTGCCTATTTTTGCTGCTCTGGTAACGCTCTTCGGCTTCGGTGAGGGGCTCTACAAACGCGCCGGGGATCCGTCTCCCGCCGGAATCGTCCCAACCCTGGCGAGGGCAACCCTGTTCGCGATCGGGCTGGTCTTCATCGCTGCTTGGGACGGAATACGTCCTCTCGCCGCCTCCAGAATATTTGCCAGCAGCCTGGCCGGCCTCGTGCTGTGGCGCCGGTTGAGGCAGTTTGTATGGAAGCGGCGGCGCCGCGAAACAGAATCGCGCAAGATCCTCATCATTGGCGGGGGGCCGGTCGCTCGCTCCATCGCCCGCGCACTGCGCAATGATCCTCTCCGCCGTGCAACCGTCTGCGGCTTCGTGGATGACGACCTGCCTCTCTCCCCGGCGGTATCGGGGCGAATCGCAGACCTGGACTGGCTCGCTCGAGCCGAATTCATCGATGAGGTCATCCTCGCTCTCCCCGGTCAACCCGACCAGACGCGTAAAGCTGCCGAGGTCGCGTTCCGTAACCACCTGGACATTCGTGCCGTACCCGATCTGCCCCCGGGTCCGTGGCCCGACTCAGGCATCGATCGCATCGGAGAAGTGCCGGTCATCATGCTTCATCGCGAGCCATTACCGAGCGCCGCTTTGTTTCTGAAGCGTTTGCTGGATGTCACCGGTGCGACGTTCGGTCTGGTGTTGGCCGGTCCTCTAATGGCGATCGTGGCCCTGCTTATCCGGCTGGACTCGCCCGGTCCGGCCATCTACTCGGCGGAACGTACCGGCGCCAAAGGCCGCCGCTTCCGTTGCTACAAGTTTCGCTCCATGGTGACCGACGCCGAACACCTCAAGGAAGACTTGCGCGCTCACAACCAGAGACAAGGCCCGATCTTCAAAATCGACGACGACCCCAGAATCACCCGCATCGGCCGTATCATTCGCCGCTACAGCCTCGACGAACTGCCTCAGCTCTGGAACGTGCTGCGCGGGGAGATGAGCCTGGTTGGACCGCGGCCTCATCCGATCGACGAAGTCAACCATTACGAACTTCACCAGTTCCGGCGCCTTGACGTAAAACCCGGCATCACGGGTCTGTGGCAGATTACGGCGCGCGACTGTCCGTCGTTCGAACTCAACATGCACCTTGATCTCACCTACATCGAGAACTGGAGTCTGCGCCTGGACCTGCGCATCCTCGCCAGCACAGTTCGCGTGCTGTTCGCGCCGGAAGGAGCCTGACTCTCGCCATGAGCAGCCGCGCCCTAGCTTTAACCCGGGACAGTGACGACAACCCGCTTTGGCGCGCTGCCGGTCTGCTGCTTCGCCCCCTTCACCTGGGATTGGCTTTTCCCTCGATCCTTTACGTGGCCGCGATGACCGTTTTCCTGTTTCGTCCCCCAGACCTTTTTTCTTTTTACGCCGACCGAATCGCGTTCGGCATCCTGGTCTTCTTCGTTGCTCTGCGTACTATGGCGCTCCGCGAAAAGGTCCCGTTCTTTGCTGGACTCAGTTTGCCTATGCTCAGTCTCACGGCGCTCGCCGTGTTCCGCGCGCTTCGGGAACCGTTCGACGCACAAACCTGGAGCATTATCGCCAGCAAGTACATTGTCCCCTTTGCGCTGTTTCACCTCGCTGCGCTGATCTTTCGAGGCGCATCGCAACGAAGACACTTCGAAATCTTCGCGATCTTTGCGCTCGCCTACCTCGTGTTCATTGCCGTTGCCTTCCTCGCGGACGCCCGCTCGCTCATCTTTCCGCGTTTCATTCTTGACGAAAGCCTTGGTTTTCATGTGGACCGCGCTCGCGGCCCATTTCTCCAGGCGGTGGCCAATGGCGTTTCATTAAACATCCTTGGGATTCTTGTCATTGCGCTTCTGCAAAAGCGCCGAGCCGTAGTCTGGCTGCTGTGGCTGGTTCTGCCCCTGGCCGTGCTCGCCACCATGACGCGCGCCGTTTGGATCTCGTTCGCCGTCTCCACCATCGTTCTCGGATTCCGTCTGGTCGAACGCCGTCTGCAAGCGGGGTGCACCTTGTTGACTGTTGCGGGGCTGATGGTTGGCCTGGCAATCGGCCTCAGCAACCATTCGCTGAAGACTGCTCTTTGGGACCGCACCGGAGAACGCGGTCCGGTGGAGGCGCGCCTGGCCGTGTACGACGCCGGCTGGGCGATGTTCCGGGAGCGGCCGTTCACCGGTTGGGCTGCCGGTGGTATGTATGCCGAGCTTGCCCGTCGCATGGAGGGCTATCATCTCCGCACCTTCTACGTGCACAACACCTACCTCGCCTTGCTGGTTGAATTCGGTGCGCCGGGGTTGGCCCTGTACGGCATTCTTTTCTTCAACCTCTTCCGGGTCTCGTGGCACCGTCCGCCCGGTGAGTCGGGCCCCGTCGCTTCCCTGCGCAAGGTCTGGCCAATCTTGCTCAGCGTTTATCTCTTCAACGCCTTCTTCGTCGACATGGCGTACCAGTTTGTCATTGGACTCATGTTCACCGTTGCCGGGATGCTCTGCGCGTCCGAGGAGTCCATCGTATGACCACCATCGCCTACATCGCCAATGAGTTTCCTTCGCCCCTCGAACCTTACGTGATCGATGAAATCACAGAACTGCGCCGCCGCGGGGCGCAAGTGATCTGCTGCAGCGGCAAACGCGTCTCGCCGGAGGATCTCAGCATGGAGGAGCGCGCTTTCTGGAAAGAGACGCGCTTTTTTCAGCCGCTCTCCGACGATGAGCTTGTACGGGCAGTGCGCCGGCTCGCCTCCGATCGTCACAACCTCTGGCAGTTGTTGCGGCCCCTGCTGCGGGAGCGCGGAGTTTCCCCGGGCCGCCGCATTCGCGCGCTAGGCCACACGGTGATGGGCGCCGCACTGGCAGAAGAACTGGCGCCACTCGATGTCGAGCACATCCACGCTCATCACGGATACTTCGCCTCATGGGTGGCCTTAGCCGCTGCCCGTCTGCTCGGAATCGGCTTCAGCTTCACTCTGCACGGCTCCGATCTGCTGCAACGCGCGGATCTGCTCTCGCCCAAGCTGCGTGCTTGCCAGTTCTGTGTAACGATCTCCGACTTCAACCGACAGTACATTCTCCGCAACTACCCTTCCACGCCCTCGGAGAAAGTCATCGTGCAACGTCTTGGGGTTGATCGCGTGCTTTCCTGGCCCACACCCGCCAGCGCAGCCGAGGCAGACCACCGGCGGTTCTGTCTCCTCTCCGTCGGACGCCTGCATCGAGTGAAGGACTATCGCTTTCTCATCCAGGCCTGCGCCGCGCTTCGCGACCAAGGTCTCGACTTCCTCTGCTGGATCGTCGGCGAGGGACCGGAGCGCCCGGCTCTCGAAAGCCAGATTATGGCGTTGGGGCTCCAAGGGCGTGTTTATCTGATCGGTCACGTGCCTCGCACCGACCTTCCCAGCTACTACCGCTACGCCGACCTGGTCGTCATGACCAGCAAGAGCGAAGGAATCCCGGTGGTCCTCATGGAGGCCATGGCTCACGAAAAACTCGTGCTGGCTCCTGCCATCACCGGGATTCCCGAACTGGTCGAGCACCAGCGCACTGGATTTCTTTACCAACCTGGCTCTTTGCCCGATTTCGTCAGCGCCGTCAGCTGGATTCAGGGCCACAAAGCTTCCCTGGCCGGAATCCAGCGCGCGGCCGCGGCCAGCATCGCCGCTTCCTATAATCGCCAGCGAAATCTGCGCGCTTTTGCGGAGCAATTCCTGGCCCGCATTTCCCAATCGGAGGGTGACCATGCGCATCCTGTATTGCAACAAATACGACTATCCGTTTAGCGGCACTGAAGCGTACCTCTTCGACCTCATCCACCGGATGGATGGGCGTGGCCATTGAAACCGCTCTGTTCAGCATGGACCACGGCCATACTTCCGCTTTCACCGGCCGCAGTTATCGCATTCCGCATCTTGACTTCAAGGATCCAAACGCCGGCTTCCTGAAGAAGGTTAAGATGGCGGCGCACACCCTCTATTCACCATCGGCCCGGCGCGCCATGCGCAGTTGTCTGGCTGATTTTTCACCCGATCTGGCGCACGTTCGCGGAATCTACCACCACTTGTCGCCCTCGATTCTTTGGGAACTGAAGCACCAGGGGATCCCCGTGCTCTACCACCTGAACGATTTCAAGATTTTGTGCCCAACCTACAATTTTGTCGCCGATGCCCGCCCCTGCGAACTCTGCAGTCACGGCGCTTTCCACCACGCCGCCACGAAGGGTTGCTATACCGGCCCGCGTTCCAGCGCGGTGGTTCTTGCCGCCGAAGCATACCTGCACAAATGGTTGCGAACTTACGAACGCTGCGTGGACATGTTCCTGGCTCCTAGCGATTTCGTGCGCAACAAGTTGATCGCCAGCGGCTTCCCTGCGCAACGCATCGAAGTCCTGCCCCACTTCCAGGCTCTGCCCGGCGACGAGCAACTCAGCTCCTACGAAGGGTACCTGCTCTACTTCGGCCGGCTCTCTCCAGAGAAAGGCGTCTATGAACTCTTGCGCGCCATGATGCGGCTGCCACACATTCCTCTCGTTATCGCAGGAGACGGTCCGGAGCGTCCCCGCCTCGAGGCGCTGGCGCGAGAATTGAACTTGAACCAAGTCCTGTTCGCGGGCATGATCCATGGCAAGGAACTCCAGAAACTCATCGCCGGTTGCAGCTTCTCCGTGTTTCCGTCCCATGCCTACGAGACCTTGGGGAAATCCATTCTGGAGTCCTATGCCTGGGGACGGCCCGTCATCGCCTCCGATCTGGGTTCGCGCCGCGAACTCGTCCAACATGGCGTCACCGGCCTCCTTTATTCCGACGGGGACCGCGAACAGCTCGCTCATTCCATCGGATTTCTGTTTGACCGCCCCGATCTGATCGAGAAGATGGGCGCCGCAGCTCGCAGTCGCGTGAAAGCAAACCACGACCCCGATCAACACATGGAGAAGCTACTCGAACTCTATTACCGGCTCACATCCGCCAAAAAGCTTCTGTCCTTCCCCGCCGCACCGCAGCCCCCTCGCCCGCGCCGCAGCGTCCGTGTCGCGTTCATCGGGGGTCGCGGCGTGGTCTCCAAGTACAGCGGCATCGAATCCTATTACGAGCAGGCGGGCCACGAACTGGCCCGCCTGGGGCACGAAGTCACCGTATATTGCCGCAGCTATTTCACTCCTCCCATGGACACGCACAACGGCATGCGCGTGCGACGGTTGCCGACCATCCGCTCCAAGCATCTGGAAACTGTCGTCCACACTCTGTTGAGCACAGCGCATGCCATGACGTCGGACTACGATGTCATCCATTACCACTGCCTGGGACCGGCGTTGTTTTCTTTTCTTCCGCGGCTAGCCGGTAAGAAGACCGTCGTCACCGTGCAGGGTCTCGACTGGCAGCGCGGCAAGTGGGGCCGGATCGCGTCGCGCGTGCTGCGCTGGGGAGAAGCGGCTGCCGTTTCCTCGCCCGATGCCACCATGGTCGTCTCGCGCACCCTGCAGCAGCACTACCGCCAACAGTACAAGCGCGATACCATCTACGTCCCGAACGGAGCCACGGTGGCGCCCTGGCGACTCCCCCGTAAATTGATCGAGTGGGATCTCCTCGCGGACAACTACGTCCTTTTCTTAGGCAGGTTTTCGCCGGAAAAAAACTGCCATCTGCTGATCAATGCTTTCGAAAACCTCCACACCGGCATGAAACTGGTACTGGCCGGAGGATCGAGTCACTCCGATGCCTACGCCGAGAGCTTGCGCCGCCACGAATCCGACCAGATCCGTTTCCTTCCCTGGGTCTCGGGAAGCGATCTCGAAGAGCTTCTCTCCCATGCCGCTCTGTTCGTGCTTCCGTCGGAACTTGAGGGCTTGTCCCTGGCACTTCTCGATGCCATGGCGGCCGGTGTCTGCGTGCTGACCAGCGACATTCCGGAAAATAATGAAGTGGTCGATGGCGCCGGCTTCACCTTCCATCGCGGCGACCAGGCAGATCTGGAGCGTATGCTCGACTTGCTCATCCACAATCCCGAACTTCGCCGTCAATCCGCAACCCGGGAACGCGAGCGGATCCAGGGCCAGTATCTCTGGCCCACAATCGCCCGCTCTATCGAAAACGCCTATTACAACGTGCTGGGCTGGAGCTCGAGCGAGCGCGTGCCGAGTGAGCAGATCCAGGTCCGCAGTTCTGCAGTCCGGTAGCGCCGCTGGATCAAGCCCTGGCCGTCTGGCCCCAACCAGACCCTAACCCGTACCCGCCTGATCTGGATACCCGCCACCGAAGCTGGGCACGACTTCGCGCCCGGCTGTGATTATGATTAGAATCGGAATGCGGCGTCTTGCACGATGCCGTCTACCCAACATGGAAGACCTCATCCTCGTCACCGGCGGCGCTGGCTTCATTGGCTCGAACTTCATTCTCCAATGGATTGCCTCGGAACGCGCGCGCGTCCTGAATCTCGATAAGCTGACATACGCGGGCAATCTCAACAACCTGCGCGCCGTCGAGGCCCACCCGCGCTATTGCTTCGGGCAGGGCGACATCGTCGATCGCGAGCTATTGCGAAACTTGCTGCGGAGCGAACAACCGCGTGCCATCGTTCATTTCGCCGCCGAGAGCCACGTTGACCGCTCCATCCACGGCCCTGATGATTTCGTCCGCACCAACGTCAACGGCACATTCAACCTGCTCGAAGAAGCGCGCGCCTACTGGTCGGAGCTTCCGGAACTCGATCGCGCCTCGTTCCGTTTCCTGCACGTTTCCACCGATGAAGTCTACGGTTCGCTCGGCCCCAACGACCCGGCCTTCAGCGAGAACACTCCTTACGCTCCCAACAGCCCGTACTCCGCGTCCAAGGCGGCTTCCGATCATCTGGTCCGCGCCTATCACCATACCTACGGCCTGCCCGCACTGACCACGAACTGCTCCAACAATTACGGGCCCCACCAGTTTCCCGAAAAACTGATCCCGCTCATGATCCTGAATGCGTGCGCCGGCAAGCCGCTCCCGGTGTATGGTGACGGCGAAAACGTTCGCGACTGGCTCTACGTCGAGGATCACTGCCGCGCCATTCGCGCCGTGCTCTCCCACGGCCGCGTCGGAGAAACCTACAACATCGGCGGGCGAAGCGAAAAAAAGAACCTGGAGATTATCGGAGCCATTTGCCAACTGCTGGACGAACTGCGCCCGAACGACCCCGCAGTTCCACACAACAAGCTCGTCACTTTCGTCAAAGACCGCCCCGGCCACGACCTCCGCTACGCGATGGATACGCGCAAAATCGAGCGCGAACTGAACTGGCACCCGCTGGAGACGTTTGAGAGCGGCATACGCAAAACCGTCTACTGGTATCTTGAACACGAAGGCTGGGTCCGTGATGTCACCAGCGGCAGCTATCGTCAATGGATGGCGAAACATTACGCCACCGAGCCCTGAGACGGAAAGCTGAGACTGAAACTCGACATGACCAAAACAGCGCAACCAAATTACAAAGGCATCATTCTCGCGGGCGGATCGGGCACGCGCCTCTATCCCGTCACCCACGTACTTCCAAAGAGCCTGCTGCCGGTGTACGACAAGCCGATGGTGTACTACCCGCTCTCCACGCTGATGCTGGCCGGCATCCGCGACATTCTGCTCATCTCGACGCCCGAGGATCTGCCCCGCTTTCAGCACTTGCTCGGCGATGGCTCCCGCTACGGCGTCCATTTCCAGTACGCGCTTCAACCGAAGCCCGAAGGCATTGCCCAGGCATTTCTGATCGGCAAGGAATTTATCGGCTCCAGCGGTTGTGCGCTCGTGCTCGGCGACAACATTTTCTACGGACACGACCTCGTCAAAGAATTGCGCGCTGCTACGCTCCAGCACAAAGGCGCCCGCGTTTTTGCGTACCCCGTTCATGACCCCGAGCGCTACGGCGTCGTCGAGTTCGATCTGCATGGAAAGGCGCTCAGCATTGAAGAGAAACCGAAGCAGCCGAAATCCCGTTACGCCGTCACCGGACTTTATTTTTACGATCGTCAGGTCGTCGAAATTGCCGCGAGTCTCAAGCCTTCCAAGCGCGGCGAACTTGAAATCACCGACGTCAACCGCGTATATCTCGAGCGCAACCAACTCAACGTCTGCGTGATGGGACGAGGCACGGCATGGCTCGACACGGGCACGCAAGAGGCCTTAATGGAAGCCTCTTTATTCATCCAGACCCTGCAGAAGCGGCAGGGCCTCATGGTCGCCTGCCCCGAGGAAATCGCCTATCGCTCCGGCTACATCACCGCCGCGCAACTGGAAGCGCTGGCGCAGCCGATGCGCAACAATGGATACGGCGCCTACCTCCTGCAACTGCTGCGTGAGCGCGTCTTCTAATTTGGAGAGTAGTTTGCGTGATCGTCCGATTTAGACAGTCCAATTAAGATCGCCCAATTAAGATCTGCCGATGAAGACCGTCCGATGAAAAAAATCGCCACCAGCCTCCCCGGACTTCTACTCCTCAAACCGCTTGTGTTCGGCGACGACCGCGGCTTCTTTCTGGAAAGCTACAACCAGCGCACGTTTGCCGAGCTCGGCATTCCAGAGCCATTCGTACAGGACAATCATTCCTATTCCGAGAAAAATGTTATCCGCGGCTTGCACTACCAGATTTACCAGCCCCAGGGAAAACTCGTGCGCGCCATCACCGGCGAGATTCTTGATGTCGCGCTCGACCTCCGCCGCACCTCTCCCACCTTCGGAAAATGGGAATCCTTCAAACTTTCAGGCGAGAACAAACACATTTTATGGATTCCGCGCGGATTTGCTCACGGCTTCCGAGTCATGTCCCAGACCGCCCATGTTCTGTACAAGACCACGGACTTTTATGCACCCGAGCACGAACGCACAGTGGCGTGGAATGATCCTGCGTTGAACATCGCGTGGCAACTCGACGGCGAACCGATCATCTCTGCAAAAGACCAGCGTGGTGTGTCCTTCCAGCAAGCTGAAAAATTTGAGTAGCACCGCGTCAATTCAGCCGGAACTCGACCGCAATCGTGGTTTCAACTTCAACCGCCTTGCCGCTGGATAGGTACGGCTCGAATTTCCAGGACTGCACCGCCTCCGTCGCCGACTGCACCAGCAGATCGGGTCCGGACACCGGCCGCAAGCGTTTCACGCTGCCATCCGGCGCAATCACAGCATCCAGCACTACCAGTCCTTCGGTCCCCGCCCTTCGCGCAGCCTCCGGATAAACCGGCTCCGCCTTCGTAACAATCCGCTTCTCCATGGTTTCGGGAGAGACTCGCAACCCCGACTCCCCAACCGGCCCCCGCTTTTCCAGTTCGTTCCAGGACCTCTGCCACTGCCACCATCCCAGACCGCCCAGAGCCAGCATGCAGGCGATCAGCGCATAAAATCCGCGCCGCCCGATGCGAACTCTGCGCCTTGGCTTAGCAGCCAGTTCCCCGACGACCACGGGCGCTTCCGTCTTTGCAGCTACGCTTTTCTCTTCTTTTTTGAAATCTTTGAAATCCACCGGCGGCAGAGCAGAGCGGTAAACCCAATACCGAATCATCTCCCGCTGCTCCACCGACAACCCCACAAACTCAAGCCCGCAACGGAGCCGTGACTGATAACGAACCAGCGCGCGCGCCCGAACCGGCACGCCAACATTCGGCAGCCGCAGTTCGACCGCGACCTGTTGGCCCGCAGCCAGTTCTCCGGCCACCACCGCGCCCACACCGGTTTCGCTGAGGTCGGTGCAACGCCCAGGCAAGTTTTCGGGGACCCCGGATCGCAATGCGATCAAGTCCAGAGGTACGTTGATGGGGTGCCGGGGAAAAACGCGCTGTAGCGTTTCTTCGAACGCCGGCGCTGGAGCTGCACTCATCAGACTGCCTCCGCAGGATCGAAAATCTTTGTCATGCGGCTGGAATCAACGACGAATGCGGCGCTTGAGAGAATCGTTCCACCGATTATATCGGAAACGCTGGAATAGTTTTCCTCAGCCTCGGACTTTCATCATTTACTGTCTCGATGCGTTTCCCTACTCCATGTCCCGCCAGTTTGGCCCTACTCCGACTTCCACCAGCAGCGGGACCTCGAGCGAATGCGCTTCCTCCATGTGCTCCCGCACCAGCGGCTTCATTGCCTCCACTTCGCTCTCTGGCACTTCGAACACAAGTTCATCGTGCACCTGCAAAGTCATCCGTGACCTCAGCCCGCGCTTCCGGATTTCCTCATCAATGCGGATCATCGCCAGCTTGATCAGGTCCGCGGCCGTTCCCTGCAGCGGAGTGTTCACCGCCGTGCGCTCCGCAAATCCGCGCTGGGTGGCGTTCTTGCTGTTGATGTCGGGAATCGGCCGAATGCGCCCGAACAGCGTCTTCACTTTCTGATCGCGCCTCGTCTGCTCAATCGTTGCATCAATGAACGCCCGCACTCCCGCGTATTTCTCGAAATACGCATCAATGAATTTCCTAGCCTCACCCGGCTCAATACCCAACTGCTGCGACAGCCCAAACGCCGACAAACCGTAGACAATCCCGAAGTTCACCACCTTCGCCTGCCGCCGGTGATCCGGCGTCACCATCAGCGGCGGCACGCCAAACAGCTGCGACGCGGTCAGCGTGTGAATGTCATCACCGCGCCGAAACGCCTCCAACAGCAGTTTGTCTTTCGAATAATGTGCCAGCAGCCGCAGTTCGATCTGCGAATAATCCGCCGCCAACAGCACGTGTCCCGGCTCGGCGATAAACGCCGCCCGAATCTCTCGCCCAAGTTCCGTGCGAATCGGAATATTCTGCAGGTTCGGATTCGTCGAAGACAGCCTCCCCGTCGCAGTCCCCGTCTGCCCGAAAGTCGTATGCACGCGGCCGCTCTGGCTGCGAATGAGCGCAGGCAAAGCATCTACATAAGTCGACTTCAACTTCGTCAGTTGCCGGTACTCCAGCACCAGTCGCGGAACTTCGTGATCAGCAGCCAGCCCTTCCAATACATCCACCGCCGTCGAAATCTTCTTCCCTTTGCCGTATTTCACCGGCATCGGCAGGGCCAGCTTGTTGAACAGCACATCGCCCAGTTGCTTCGGCGAATTGATGTTGAACTCCAAGCCGCAACGCTCATAGATGTCTCGCGCTTTAGCTTCAGCCTCGCGCTGCAACTTCACCGACATCTGCCCCAGCGCCGCCGGATCAATCTTTACTCCCGCGTCTTCCATGCGCGTCAGCACGGGGACCAGCGGTGCATCGATATCCTCGTACACCGAGGTCAATCCCTGGTCGTCGACTTCTTTGCGGAGCACGCTCCCTAGCCTGCCCGTTACATCCGCCGCTTCCGCCAGGTTGCCGCTCAGCTTCAAATTGAATCTCCGCAGCGCAACCTCCGGCAACGAATGCGACGAGTAGGTCGGATCGAGCAAGTAGGAATACAGCATCGGATCGTGCCTCACTCCGGCCAGCGCAATTCCCGCTTCAGAAAACTGCTCTGAAAAATAGTGCAGCGCCAACTTGAGATCGTGAACTGTCTTCGGCACAGCGGCATCTTCGAGCACCTTTCTCACTCGATCGGCGAGCGCTTTGTCTTCCAGCACGACCATCGCCCCAGCCCCCGGCGCATTCGAGACGGCAATGCGCGTTACACCGGCACTCTGATCCTCCGCATCGGTGGGCTGCAAAGCCAGAAAGCCCGACTGTGCAGGCTGCGGCTCCTCGTCTTCCGCTTCAATGCTCTCGGTGTGCTCGGTCGGAATTGCCAGCGCGAGGGGCGCGCTCTCGCCCAAGCCTCGCAGATAATCTTCGAACTCAGCCTTCGACTTGATCTCCCGGTAGTCGCCCTCCTTCACTTCAACCACGGGAAGCAGTTCTTTCAGCAACGAAGTAAATTCGAGTTCGGCAAACAGCGCGCGCAGAGATTCAACGTCGGGCTGGCCCGCTTTCATCGCGGCAACATCCAACTCGACCGCCACGTCGGTATCAATCGTCACCAGCTGTTTGCTGTGCAGGATGTTGTCGCGATTGTTCTGTAGCGATTCCCGATACGTCTTCTTCTCCACCTCAGCCGCATGTTCCAGCGCCTGTTCCACGCTTCCAAAGCGTTGAATGAGTTCCACCGACCCCTTGTCGCCGATCCCCGGCGCCCCCGGAATGTTGTCCACCGCGTCGCCGCGCAGCGCCATCACATCCACCACCTTCGACGGCGGCACTCCGAGAATTTCCGCAACCTTCGCCGCGTCGCAAATCAGGTTGTCCTTCGGAGGATTCAGCACCTGCACCTTGTCGTTAACCAACTGCAGCATGTCTTTGTCGCTCGACACCACAAACACCGGATACGATTCCGCCGCCGCTTTCCGCGCCAGCGTTCCGATCACATCGTCGGCTTCGTAACCTTCGAGCTGCAAAATTGGGATGCGATACCCCTCCAGCGCCCGCCGAATGTGCGGAATCTGTTGCGCCAGGTCCGGCGGCATCTCGGCGCGGTTCGCCTTGTAGCCGCCATACTCCGCTTCTTTGAAGGTCTGCGTCTTGATATCGAATTTGCGGATCGTCGTAATCGCTTCCGCCTGCCGATTGCGGATCGTCGGCGCGCCCACATCAAACACTGCTGCCAGATACTCGGGCGAAAAATCCTCCCGCAGCTTCCGCAGCATGTTGACGAACACATAAGTCGCCGCCGTCGGAACCCCCGTCTTCGTGGACATCGGCCGCTGCCGCGCCATCGCGTGATAGGCGCGAAAAATGAACGACATCGTATCGATCAGGAAAATCCGGCCCTTGCCATGAGCGGAAGCGGGCAGAGGCTCAGGCGCGGCACTCACTTGCGACGGCGATTTCTTTTTGGCAGGCAACCGGCCAAGTTTAACAGCTGTTAACCACAGGGAGCACAGGGACACGGGGGAAGCGCGTGTCTCGAGATCAATTTGATAGTCGGTTGAAAAAGAAGTCCCCTGTGTCCCTCTGTGCCCCCTGTGGGTAAGACCTTTGGAGGCCGGACCGCACCCGAAGCCGAGCGTGATGATCGAACAGCGAACGACGTCCTTCCAAATCTCGGGCAATCGCGTATGATATGAAGTTTTCGGCTCCCGACCCGCCGGGTGCTGAATCCTGCGTGCTGCATGCTCCCATTCAAGCTCGTCTACAGCGACGACTATTACCTGCCCATCGGCTCCCATGTCTTTCCCGCCGAAAAATACAAGTGCATTCATGACCGGCTGCTCGCGTCCGGAATTGCGGCGCCTTCCGATTTTGTCACTCCTCGTCCGGCAACCGACCAGGACGTGCTGCTCGTGCACACTCCGCAGTACGTCGAGAAATTGAAGGCGGGCACGCTCAGCGCGCGCGAAGAGTTAGAGCTCGAAGTCCCGTACTCGCCGGAGTTGGTGCGCGCCTTCTGGCTCGCCGCGGGCGGTTCCATGCTGGCCGCCGATCATGCCCTCAAGGATGGTCTGGCGATCAGCATCGGCGGAGGATTCCATCACGCGTTCCCCGATCACGGCGAAGGCTTCTGCATGATCCACGACGTGGCCATCGCCATCCGCCGCATGCAGCGTGACGACAAGATTCGCACCGCGATGACCGTCGATTGCGACGTCCATCAGGGCAATGGCACCGCCGTGATTTTTGCCGGCACGCGTGTCCCCAGCGAGCCGCTGCCATCAGTGCCCACCTTCACGATGAACCCACCGCGCCCGGCTGAAACAAGAATGCACAGCGCCCGCGCCGGGGACGTCTTCACCATCTCGCTCCATCAGCAAAACAACTACCCGGTGTTTAAGCCCCCTTCGTCGCTTGACCTGAATTTGCCCGACGGGATCGGCGACGCCGAATATCTGGCGTGCGTCGGCGACGCGCTCAGTTTGGGATTGGGCATGTTCAAGCCGGAACTCATCTGTTACCTCGCCGGAGCCGATCCTTATCGCGAAGATCAGCTCGGCGGATTGTCGTTGACGATTGAGGGATTGAAGGAGCGAGATGCTCTCGTGTTCCGAATCGCCAAGGCCGAGCGCATCCCCGTGATGGTCACACTCGCCGGCGGCTACGCCCTGAAGCTCGAAGACACAATCACGATTCACTGCAACACGGTGGTCGCCGCAAAAGAGGTGTTCGCCGGGAAGGACTGACAAAGCGCTTCGATATACTTGACGCTATGGACGTCATTCCTTCTCAACTTGCGCACCGTGAGATCTATAACATTCTGATCAGCGCCGTGGCGCCGCGGCCGATCGCGTGGGTCTCAAGCCTCAGCGCTTCCGGACAACCCAACCTGGCGCCCTTTTCGTTTTTCAACGCGGTATGCGCCAAGCCTCCGCTGCTGGCGTTTGCGCCGGCGATGCGAGCGCCAAGAAAATCGGTAGCAGCGGCGGGAGAGCCCGCCGGAACGTCCGCTGGTCAGCCTAAAGACACGCTGCGCAATATTCGCGAGACCGGAGAATTCGTGATCAACGTCGTCACCTTCGAACTGGCCGAAGCCATGAACCTGACCAGCGGCGAATATGACGCGGCCATCAATGAATTCGAAGTGGCGAAGCTCGCGTCGGCGCCTTCGAAACTGGTGCGGCCGCGGCGAGTGGCGGAGTCTCCCGTCAGCTTTGAATGCAAGCTGCATGAGATTCTCGACTTCAATCCCGCTCCCGAGGGCAGCAGCCTAGTGATTGGTGAAATCGTTTCGATTCACGTCGATGACCGGCATCTGAAAGAAGGCCGCCTGGACCGGAACTCGCTGGATCTGATCGGACGCATGGGCGGCATCCAGTACACGCGAACCACCGAGCGCTTTGAAATGGTGCGTCCTAAGGTTGAGTGAAGGGGAATGATTACTCGGAGCCCGTGGCCCGCAGCCTGCAGCGACGAGTGCAGAGCTTTCGCCAGATGTTCCCGCTGCTAAAATAGGAAATTGACGCTATGTTCGAGAATCTTCAGGAAAAACTCCAGCGCGCCTTCAAGTCTCTCCGCGGACAAGCCGTCCTCACCGAAGAGAACATCTCCGAGGCGCTGAAACAGATTCGTCTGGCGCTGCTTGAGGCCGACGTCAACTTCAAAGTCGTCAAAGACCTCATCGACCGCATCCAGGCCAAGGCCGTCGGCCAGGAAGTGCTGACCGCGCTCTCGCCCGGCGAGCAGGTCATCAAGATTGTCCGCGACGAACTGGTCGCGACTCTTGGCAAAGATACGGCTAAATTAAAGTTCGCCTCGCAACCGCCGACCGTCGTGCTCATGGCTGGGCTGCAGGGCTCTGGCAAAACCACGACCTCGGGCAAGCTCGCCAACTGGCTCAAGAATGGCGGACACCGCCCGCTGCTTGTCTCGGTCGACGTCTACCGTCCCGCCGCGCGCGAGCAACTCAAAGTTGTTGCGGCGGCGATCAAGGCCAACCTCTACGAAGGCCAGGTCGGCGAAGCGAACACTGCTACCGTCGAGCGCCTTGCCAAAGAAGCGCGCCGCGAAGCGATCAACACTGGATGCGACGTGCTCATTGTCGATACTGCCGGGCGTCTCCACATCGACGACCAGCTCATGGAAGAGATGCAGTCGCTCAAGCGCCTGCTCAATCCGCAGGAAATTTTATTCGTCGCCGATTCGATGACCGGACAGGACGCCGTCCGCTCGGCTGATGAATTCCACAAGAAGCTCACGCTCACCGGCGTCATCCTTACCAAAATGGACGGCGACGCCCGCGGCGGCGCGGCGATTTCCATCCGCCAGGTTACCGGGCAGCCCATCAAGTTCATCGGCATCGGCGAAAAATACGACGCGCTCGAACCCTTCCACCCCGACCGCATCGTCTCGCGCATTCTCGGCATGGGCGACATCCTTTCGCTCATCGAAAAAGCCGAGTCGCAAATCGACAAGAAGAAGGCCAACGAACTTGCCTCCAAGGTCCTCAGTGGCGATGGCTTTTCGCTCGAAGATTTCCGCGACCAGTTGCGGCAAGTTCGCAAAATGGGATCGCTGCAAAGTCTCATGGGCATGCTGCCCAGCGTCGGCGCGTTTTCCGGCCTGCAGAAAGCCGCCGACAAGGTTGACGAAAAACAGATCAACCGCGTCGAGGCCATCATCAATTCCATGACCGGATACGAGCGCAATCATCACGAAGCCATCAATGGCAGCCGCCGCAAGCGCATCGCCCGCGGCTCCGGCACCAGCGTGCAGGAAGTCAACAACCTGCTCCGCCAGTATGCCCAAATGAAAAAAATGTTCAAGCAGATGGGCAAGCCCAGCTTCGCACGGAGAATGGCGGGGATGAAGTTTCCAGGAATGTGAGGCAGTGGCCAGTGGGCAGTAAAATCCGGTCACATTCCTTGGATTCTTGCCTGTTTACTCTTTAGTTAACAACTAGCACTTGCGGAAAAAACCTTCCCCTCGGTCTTTTGGAATCATAGGGTTACGCAAAAAATCCCGCAAAATCTTTGAGTTTAAAGGACTTATAGGTAAAATATTCCGGAATAAGGACTTAGCTCCAAAACAGCGCTGAAAATGGGTTTTGGGGCAGCTTCGAGGTCCGTCTTGGTTGACGGATACGCCTCGGCGCTGCCCCAATCAGGGAGCATTGTCGCACTGGGCGGACTGGAAGTCTGTGATGGCGATCACCGGCTGGTTGTGATGAAAAAATCTAAGGCACCGTCCAAAACGGAGTGCTTGGGCGGTTCTGGGGGTTGCTAAGAGCTAGACAACTTTCATAGTTTCGAGACTGCTGAGACCCTCGCGCCACTCTCGAAGCCATCAGCAGGTCAGGTCAATGGCCGAACCGGTGTCCACGGCACTCTATGGGTGGCTGCCAACGAGAGTACGCTCAGCCGTCATCGCGTTGGCGCCGAACTTGCCGGAAAGAAGCATGCCCGCGTTAGGCACCACGGTTTTCAAACCGAGTTTCTGCAGAGTTTGAAACACAGTGCAGGTTGCCGCCGAGACTACCGGCAGGCCACAGATGGCCTCCACAATCGGGACGGCGGCGAGAGACGGCATCTGCACACATGCGGAGAGCACGACAGCATCAGCGCCGCCAATTTTCAGGCGTTTGAAAATGTCCACCAGCGCCATGGGATCACGCGCCCCGACTTCCAAATTATCCGGAATTTCCAGCGAGATGCTGTCCACAATCTGGAAGCCTTCCGCCTCGATGTAGTCGCAAACCAGCTTGGTCAGCGAACAAACATAGGGTGCGATGACTGAAATCTTCTTCGCTTCCAGCGTTTTCAGCCCATCTACGAGTGCACCGGCGCTAGTTACGACCGGAGCCGGGGCGCCATTTTCTGCGCTGGCATCGTGTAACCTGGCCTCGGATTGGCGATGGTAGCCCTTTCCCATGCTCATGATGGCCACCAGGCAGGCGTAAACCAGCACGTCAACGCGCGCGTCCGACAACTCCAGAGCGCAGCGCACGGAATCGCCGTCCATGGCTTTCAATTCTTCCTTGGCAACGCGCTTCATTCGCATTCGGCTCGAATGAAAAGTGAATCGCTCGGGCTCCACGGTTTCGCGGGCGCGGAGCATGGCAGGAATTTCGGTCTCCATCGTGATGTTGGAGCTGGGAACGATCTGCCCAATACGATAAATCCGCTTCGACATATAATGTTCCCCGCTTTGACCTGCCGTACCGCAGACGGCCCGCAAACTGCTTCCAACGCCTCCTCATGCCGGCAGCGGCTTGCCTTTGGTTTCCGGCACGAACCACGGCACAATCAAACCCAGTATATAGATGAGTCCTAAGGTCACGGCGCCGCGCGAAATGCCGCCAAACTTTTGGATCATGGTTCCTGCCAGGATCGGGAACAGCCATGCGATCAAACGAGTGCCGTTGAACACGAAGCTGCACGCGGTCGAACGCACGCTGCTGGTAAATAGCTCGGCCGGGTAGATGGCCATCCACGAATATGCCAGCCCAAGTGTGAAAAAGCCATTGACGAATGCCACGAGCATCATGGTTTCGACGGTGTGCGTCCACAAGTATGTGACCGGCGTCATTACCAGTGCACCGACATAGGTCAGGAACAGGAACTTTCTACGCCCGATGGCATCGATGAGGAAACCTGCGATCATGTAGGCGCTGACCGCGCCGACGGTATACAGAATCGCAGCCCGGTTTCCCCACTCCACAAAATTGGCATAGTGCTGGGCCTTGGCCAGTTGCTGGGTGTAAGCGGGCAGCCAACTGGAAATGGCCCACCAACCAACCATGGTGGCCAGGGACATCAAAAAAGTCAGAAGCACGCGACGACGACTCTCAGGCTCGCGGAAAATCTCGGCTATCGTCAATGGACGCCGGGCGGACTTGCTGGCCGCTCCCTTGTCTTCGTCGGTCGCAGCCCAGCGTTGCTCGCGGACGGCCTTCAGCCAACGCTCCGATTCGTTGATGGCGCGGCGAATGTAGAGGGTGAAAAACGCGGGAATCGCGCCGACCACAAACATCAGCCGCCAGGACTGAGGTCCCAGAGGATTAATCCGTCCGATCGTCCACCAGACCAGGGCGGCCAGCAGCGTTCCCCATCCGAAGCCCGATTGCAACAGGCCCGCCCCTTTGGGCCGGGCGCGATCGGGCCAAGTTTCGGCCACCATCGCTACACCGGTACTCCATTCGCTGCCCATTGCCAGGCCGGTAATGAAGCGTAGAACCGCCAGCATGAGAAAAGTCTGGCTGAGAGCGGTTATCCCGGTAAATAGCGCATATAAGAACACCGACCAGATCATCATGCGCTTGCGGCCCACGTAGTCGGCCAGGGTTCCGCCGATCAGGCCACCGATGCCCCATCCCAGCAGGGTTGTGCTGATGGCAATGCCCGCCCAAACCGGGGCCGACTTTAGTTGGTCGGGCCGCAGCAGCGTCCGGAGTGCGAAGGGAAGAGCTACAAACAGGGCATATGACTCGTAGCCGTCGAAAATCCATCCCAGAAAGCTGGCTGCAAGTACGCGCCAGTGCGTTGGGGTGAGACCCGTGTACCAGGACTGCGACGATGGTCGGACTGAGGCCACAGAGTTCATAAAGCTCTTCCTCCTCGAGCGCTGCCTAGATTGACACGACCCTAGAATCCCAGGTCTCGAAAAGCGCGAGACCTGGGGCACCCCCGCTTTTTCTCTATCAACATTTTAAGGACGACTCGCATTATACCCGCGCCAGAGATGTTGGCCACCCGCCCGGTTGTGATGAAGAAATCTAAGGCACCGTCCAAGCGGAGCTTGGGCGAGGCAACTGGCGACAATTCCAGAGGGTGATGGGTGTACAATTCGTTCGCCCCTACCATCCCAACAATCTCGCTCTCCAGCCGGGATCCACCCGGCCGAAAGGAACAATCCCCATGAAGAAGATTATGCTCACTTTGCTTTTTTTCACGGCCACCGCCTTCGCCCAGAGTCCTTTCGATGGGACTTGGGTCTCCGATCTCGGAGCGGCCCAGTTCTCCAAGAAGCCACACACGTATGTATTGAATAAAGGAATGTACACATGCTCGACCTGCGTGCCCAAGATCAGCGTGAAAGCCGACGGGCAGGATCAGGCGGTCTCGGGATCGAACTACTTCAACACAGTGGCGATCCACGAGGTGGATGCCAACACGATGGAGGAAGTTGACAAGAAGGACGGCAAGACGATGTACAAGGACACGTTCGCGGTGTCTGCCGACGGGAAGACCCTGACCGACAAATTCGAGGACGATTCGGAAGACAAGCCCGTGACCGGCGAGATGATTTTCTCGCGCATCGACAAGGGACCTGCGGGTTCCCATGCGATGTCGGGCTCGTGGCGCACGGAGAAGATGGCGAACGTGTCGAGCAATGGCATCACCGTCACGTTGCAGAGCACGCCCAACGGCATGAAGATGTCGGACAACAACGGGCAGAGTTATGACGTGAAATTCGATGGGAAGGACTATCCCATACAGGGCGACCCTGGGAATACCATGATCTCGCTGAAAAAAGTGGATGCCAACACGATGGAAGAAACCGACAAACGGAACGGCAAGGTCGTTTACACCGCGCGCATCACGGTTTCCGCCGATGGCAAGACGATAACGTACGTGGGCCACGACAGGGAGCGGGACAGGACCAGCACGTTTGTGCTGAACAAGAAGTCGTAGGTGCACCCGGGTGATTGTGATGAATAATCACGGAGACTCAGTACCGCCGTCAACAAGACCCCAAGATTGACACGACCGTGGAATCCCAGGTCTCGAAAAGCGCGAGACCTGGGGCACCCGCGGCGCTAAACTCGCGCGGAGATATGGGCCAACTATTGCATTGCCTTTTCTGACTCAACCAAGAACTGAATCGTTGTGGCTGTTAAGTGCAGCATATAGCTCGCGTAGTGCAGTGGCACTGTGGTTACTGTCGTCCCTTGGCCGTGCCCAGAAAGTTTGTTGCGAATTGTTGGAATGCCACTCTCTAGTGCCGACCTGACTGCACGTATATGCGATTGAATCTGACCTGCCCCCCAGAAATTAGTCCAGCGGAAATGTGACTTCTCCATGTAGGATGGCCCGCTCAGGGCCAGAGAGGAGGAGTCGTGCGCAAGAGTCGATTCAACGAAGAACAGATCATCGCCATCCTGAAGGAGGCGGAGGCTGGGACAGCACCCGACGAGCTGTGCCGGCGGCACGGGATCACACGCGGGAGCCTGTACCGCTGGAAGGCGAAGTACGGCGGGATGGAAGTGAGCGAGGCGCGGCGACTGCGGCAACTGGAGGAGGAGAACCGGCAGCTGAAGCACGCCGTGGCCGAGCTGCTGCTGGACAAACGAGCGTTACAGGCGGTGGTCACAAAAAAGTGGTAGGCCCGCAGATGCAGAGGCAGGCGGTGGAAATGATGCGCTCGGAAGCCGCGGTTTCGGAGCGACGCGCCTGCGGGCTAGTAAAGCTACATCGGGCGACATGCCGGTATCGGCGGTGCAGGGTCGAAGATCCACGTTTGCGGGAGCGCCTGCGCGAACTGGCTGCGACCCGGCGACGGTTCGGCTACCGGCGGCTGAAGATCCTGCTGCAACGCGAGGGCTTCGCGGTGAACCATAAACGGGTGTACCGACTGTACGTGGAGGAGAAGCTGGGACTGCGGCGGAAGCGAGGACGGCGGAGGATGCCGACGACCGCCGCACGCGTGCCCCTGAAGCTACCGGTGCGCCCCGACGAGGTCTGGACCATGGACTTCACGCAGGATGCGTTCGCCAGTGGGCGCAAGTTCCGAACTCTGAACCTGATGGACGGCTTCACGCGCTACGCGCCGCGCATCGAGGTGGACACCTCGTTGCCGGGTCCGCGCGTGGTGCGGGTGCTGGAAGAACTAAAGAGAAGGGGCCGCAAGCCGGAGGCGATCGTGATCGACAACGGGACCGAGTTTACCAGTCAGGTGGTAGATCAATGGGCTTACGAGAACCAGGTGCAGCTGCACTTCATCACACCCGGACGGCCCATGGAGAACGGCTTCATCGAGAGCTTCAACGGCAAGTTCCGCGACGAGTGTCTCAACGAGAACTGGTTCCTCGATCTGGCCGATGCCCGGGAGAAGATCGAGACCTGGCGGCGCGACTACAACCAGGTGCGGCCGCACTCGGCGCTCGGGTATCTAACGCCGGAGGAGTTCGCAAAATCGTGGGCGGCGACGGACTGTGGAAAAGACGCGGTCGGGGCCCGCTTGGAAAACGCTTCGCGTTTCCCACTTTTCCACAGCCGCGACGGCGGCGAGAAGGAAGTTACGACGGCTGTGTTAGAGAACCCAAACCCGGAGAAAGTCTCATTATCCGTGGACTAAAAATAGGGGGCAGGTCAGGCGCTTGCCGTCAATTGTGGTCGGTCTCTTCACGGATCTTTTTATGGCTGATTGCGGTTCTTTACAGTTGTCTTATTTCACAACGGAATGCGTTGATCTATACGGCCTTTTTATGCACTCTTTAGGACTTTTTCATTTCTCCTGACATACGCTGGCCTCGGAGATGTTTGGATGGTCATTACTTGGGCCAAGTCGTCACCCGCCGCTCAGCAGTCGCGAAGGAACCTAGGATTATTCGCAGGCGGTCACTGCAACGCGCTTCTACGCTCTCTGCTTGCTCTAATTGTGACATTGGCCGCGTCCACCTATGGGGCTGCGCAGGTGGGTATTAATGAAGTACACGTTCTGCCGCACGCAATGGACGGTTCTCCTGCTCCCAGGCAGCAAATCCTTCGAGCTAACGTCGACCTGGTGTTGGTTAACGTCACGGTTCTGGATCATGCAAATCGAGCAGTCACCGGACTGGAAGCGACAAACTTTTCAGTGTTGGATGAAAAAAAACCTCAGGTTGTCAGGTACCTTTCCAATGTAGACGAGCCCATATCCCTGGTTGTGGTTCTCGATGCCAGCGCGAGTATGGCTGCGAAAATCCAGGAAGCACGCAAGGCTTTCACTGAAGTCATCAACACATCTAATCCACAAGATGATTTCGGTCTGATCGTCGTTAGTGATAAGCCTCGAGTTGCTCTCCACTTCGATGACCCCGCAAGCGAAATCCAAGGGGCAGTGGACGCACTTCAGCCGGACGGCTACACAGCGTTGTGGGATGGTCTGTATCTCGGCATAAAGGAACTGAAGAACTCGCGTTACCACAGAAAAGCGATGGTCGTGATTTCCGATGGTGGTGACAACCACAGCCGGTACACCGAGTCGGAACTAAAGTCGCTCCTGGAAGAAGCTGATGTAGAGGTGTACGCGATCGGCATGTTCGACCGATACGCAACCAGGCTCGAAGAAAGGAAAGGGCCACTTCAGCTCGACGAAGTCACATCGGTTACCGGAGGCCGAGTGTTCTCTGTTCATGACTCGGTAGAACTTTCACGCGCTGTGACCCAGATTAGCCACGAATTGCGCAATCAGTACGTTCTTGGTTATTACCCGAGCAATCGCAGCCGAGACGGCAAATGGCGCAGGCTTAAAGTTCGCCTCACAGGTTCGGCATCTCAAGCATCATTCCGGCTGTATGCCAAGAAGGGCTATTACGCACCCACGGAATAGTTTCTTCTGTACCTGTGTGTGTTGCGGGCAGGCGCCTCGTTTCGACCGTCGCTCGTTCCAGTGCCCGAGCCTTCTTCACCCTCCGACTTGGCGCGAACCCGTCTGTGCTTTTCTCACCACGTCAGGCTGGTAATTTTCTGAATGACGCCTTCGCAATCTTCCCGCATGGGGAATGGGAAGGCGCATTCAAGAAACTGTTTTGCAGCATGCCTGGCGTAGGATTGATAGCGGTGTCAGCGAGGCCTGAGTGGGCCAAGAGAGTACTCCGTATGCAGAGAGTCGAGATCCATAGATTCTGGCGCTCCGGCATTCGGGCGATCCCCGGCATTCTTCTGGTAGGACTGGTAACTTTCATCTGCTATGGGTTGGGGCTGAATCTCACCGCAACCGGCTTCCTTTATCTGATTATTGTGGTGTTGCAATCCCTGCTCGGCGACTTCGTCTCCTCCGCCGTTGTTTCCATCATCGCGGATCTTTGCTTGAATTTCTTCTTTGTTCCCCCGATTTTCTCGTTCAGGGTAAGCGATTCCTCAGACACTTGGGCATTGATCGCTTTCTTGATCACGGGGTTGGTCATCACTCGCCTCATGACTCAAGTGCGCCAGGAGGCGGAGATATCGGAACTTCAGCGCCACGAGATGAAGTTGTTGTACGAATTGGCGCAACGCTTGCTCGCTCTGGATCCGGACGAGGTATTGATGACAAAGGCCGTCGGACTGTTTCGCGAAGTCTTCCGTGTCCAAGCTGTCTGCCTATACGACGGGGCTAACACGGAACTTCACAGCGGCGGAGAATCTCGAAACGGTCTCGCGGAGCGGACTCGGGCAGCGTATATCTCACACCAAGACAGCGATGATAACGTCTCTGGAGTTTTCATCCGGTGTCTGCGCGCAGCAGGGAAAACAATAGGAGCGATTGGATTCGATGGCTTGCGTGATGCCGAACTGACCGCAGGCCCGCTTGCTGCACTCGCGGCCGCTATGCTGGAAAGAGCGCGTGTTTTTCGCGATGCAAGCCACGCAGCCGCGGCCGCTCAGGCAGAGGTGTTCCGCGGAGCCATCCTCGATGCACTGGCCCACGAGTTCAAGACTCCCCTGGCCGCCATCGTTACCGCCGCCGGTGGCCTCCGTGAAACGGGCGGGCTGCGTCCCGAACAGTTGGAACTGGCTGAGATGGCGGAAACGGAGGCTTCGCAGCTGGGCCTGTTGACGTCGCGATTGCTCCGAATCGCCCGGCTGGACCAGGAAGAGGTCAGGCCACAACTGGAACTGACAGATGTCGCCGACCTGGTTGCCCAGTTAGCGGATCAATACTCGAGACGAACCGATCGTGAGCTCTCCCTAGTCAAAGATATAGCATCCGCTGACGTGTGGGCCGACGCTGAACTTCTCCGGCTTGCTCTGCGCCAATTGCTGGACAATGCGTGCAAATACTCACCGGCCGGTTCTTCCATCAAGGTTGCAGTCGAGCTACAAGACAAATCGGTGGCGGTCCGCGTGTGGAACAGCGGAAGTCTTGTTCCATCGAGTGAGCGCGCTCGTATCTTCGAGCGCTTCTATCGCGGTTCCGAGGCACGCCATCTGGCGCCGGGATCGGGCCTCGGTCTGTATGTTGCGCGGAAAATTGCCCAGGCACATGGCGGAGGCCTGGATCTTGAGCCGGACGTCAGCGAGGGCACTTCTTTCTGCCTCACTTTGCCCATCGCGCAGCGCGATCCTACCTACGCCGGCAAGACGTCTTAACTGACTGCTGTGGTTCGCGGACTGACGATGCTGCACCTCTTGGAAACCGCACTCCCAGCCCAACAACTGTTCTGCAGCCAATCAAATTCTTAAGAAAATCTTTACGGATTCTTCATCTCCGCGCCTCTATCTTTTCGAAAGAAGGCCTGGTCGAGAAAGCACTTTTCGCAACTTGTGCCGGATGTAAGTGCTCTATCGACTGTCGCGGCCTGTTTCTTTTGCCTGGTATGGGCTCGGCCTACATTTCGAAGGAAACCCTCGCGGCCACCGGCATGCGTGATCCACAGACCCTGACTCCGGTCGCAAACGTGCGGCGTTCCACGCCAGCCTGGCAATTGCGAAGACGGGCCTAGCCATGTCAGCGCGCCCAATTCACGTGCTGGTCGTCGATGACGAGCCAGCCTTGCGCAGAGTGTTTCGGACTTCTCTGGCTGCCAGCGGTTTTGTGATTAAGGAGGCGCGTAGCGGAGAAGAAGCCGTTGACATCCTTCCCCAACACCCTTTTGATCTAGTTCTGCTTGACATCAATATGCCGGGAATCGGTGGGGTGGAAGCCTGTCGCGAAATTCGCGCCCTTGCGCCCAAGATCGGGATCCTTATGGTCACCGTGCGAGACGCGGAGCACGACATGGTGCGGGCGCTGGAGGCGGGTGCCGACGACTACGTCACCAAACCCGTCCGCTTTCGCGAACTGGTGGCCCGAATGCGGGCCGTACTTCGCAGGCTCGATGCGAACAGCGCTACCCAACCGGCAGTGATTCGAGTGGACGCACTGGAGATGGATATTGAAGGCCATTGCTTGCGAAAAGCTGGGAACCTGATTCATCTAACTCCGACAGAATTCGAGTTGCTGGCCTTGCTGATGCGAAACCAGGGTGTGCCTGTGACCCACGCCAAATTGTTGCGTACCATATGGGGGCCAGAGTACGGTACAGAACTCGAGTACCTGCGATCCTACGTCAGAACTCTTCGCAAGAAAATCGAAGACGATGCCACGTGTCCGAAGTACATCCTGACAGAGCCCTGGGTTGGCTACCGATTTTGCGATCCCTCTGACCCGCAGTTGTCGGCAACGGAAAGCGAATCCTTTTGAGCCGTTGCTGGCCGCGGGACGAGCTACCTGTTTGGAGTGCACTTGAGTTCCGCTGCGGCTTGGTTCCTCCGTCGCCACACAAGCGCGCCAACGACGGTTCTTGCGAAGAACCCTCGTTAAATTTCCCTCTAGCTCCGCAGCCTGCCGGTCCGCCTCGAAGAAAAACACAGCGCATGTCAGGCCCCCAAAGCACGTCTCAGATAATCAAAAGTTTTATTTAGTCCAGTCAAAGTTTTAATGAAGATTCTTCACGAATTCTTCATGGCCTGCATTCTACCGTTCAAGCCTTGAGAGTCTGCACAAGCAGAGTTTGCAGAGTAATAGCGAGCAGGGTATCCGATATGGCGATAACAACCGATCGAGAGGATTTGGAGCTCGGCCTTCTGCGCACGTTTCTCGCTGTAGTTCAGCATGGGAGTATGGGACGGACTGCAGCGGCGGTTGCGAAGACTCAACCGGCCGTGAGCCAACAGATGTTGCGGCTAGAAAAGATCATTGGCCGGAAGCTCTTCTACCGAAGCCGAAATGGCGTGAAACTAACCAGCCACGGCGAACTGTTGGTCGCGTACGCCAATCGCGCCATCGATCTCAATGAAGAGGCGCTGGCGCGGCTACGCGAAGAATCCGCCTCTGGGCCGGTGCGCCTCGGCGTCAGCGAGCAAACGGCGCTCGCCGGGCTGACGCCGGCGCTGAAGCGGTTCCAGAGGACCCAACCTGATGTTGAGTTGAAGCTTATGGTGGCTGCGCCGGCAAAGCTCGAATTCCTGCTGACGCAGGGAGAACTGGACTTTGTCATCACCGATCCCACGCCGATTAAAGGCCTGCCCGTCATAGAGTGGAGGTCCCGTTTAGCCTGGCTTGCCAGCACAGACTTTTCTATCGATCCGCTCAAGAGCCTGCCGCTCGTACTGTGTGAAAGCACGAACTGGTGGCGCGACAAGATACTTTCTTCCTTACGCAAAGCTGGGTGGGAGTGGCGTGTGGTGTTCGAAAGCGCGAGCTTGGATGCGACCTTGGCAGCGCTCGACTCCGGTCTGGGGGTGTCAGCGCTGCTACCGGAAACAGTCCGCAATACGGGAATCAGCGAGGTCAAGTACGCCAGGCTGCCTGTGCTTCCCGAGGTTCGATTCGGAATGTTTCGCAGCCCAACTGCATCCACCAAAGCCCGGGCCCTGATGGAAACGGCATTGGCAACTTCGATCCAAGCGGCAACCGGCAACCGGCTGGCGCATTCTGCGGAAGCGCAGGGATCGCCGTCGGATGAGAACAGTCTTCCGAGCGCTAGCGGTTCGCAGGAGTTGGGTGGTGCGCCGCTTTAAGCCATAGAACACAACTCGCTCTGCCTTTGGCTAGGTTGCGCGGCTTACGGTGCGTGAGCCTTTTTTCGTCTACATCACGCGGGAATATCCTGCCTGCAGACTGTCGATTAGCGAGTTCGTCCCGGGCCGAATGGGGCACTCCCACAACTCAACTCTTAATGAATATTTTATGCGCTCTTTACGAGATCTTTGCGCGTTTAGGTATCGAATGAGATCGTGCCAGACGACAAGAAGCATCAAGGAAGTGACAGTCAGAAGCAAGGTGCGTGACCGTGGCGCAATGTCCGATAGGCCAAGAATTACCTTATGGCACGTGCGATGCTCATTAGCACTGCCTTCTGACTAATTAAGTTATCGTCCTAACAGGAATTATCTATTGGACCCTGGCGACTGGCAGCACTTAGTCTATGAGGACTCTGATGGCCGATTACACGTGGATGAAACGCGGCGATGAACGGCATCGGTGGAAGACGGAGCTAAGCAAAAGGGGAGCAAGCAAAATGACGAATGCTTTCAGTAAGCGGCGGTCCTGCAGTGAAGCGAAAAGCGATTTCGAACCGGGAAGGGATGGAGACGTGAAAACTATGAGGCCTCTGCTGCGCACAGCCGCGGCAAGTGCGATGTTCGTTTCGATGTTGGCTTTGTGCCTGGCATTTGTTCAAGGCTCGCGTTGTTATGCGCAGACTCCGGCGCAACCGGATGCTCCGGCGAAAGTCGCAACCCTGCACGAACCGGCGGCTGATGTAGCTCCGGGACGAGCAGCAAGCGCGCCAGATCCGCAAAGTTCGCTTGACCTCGCAAAAGAGCTTGCGGCTATGAAGGCGCGCATCGAACTGCTCGAAGCGCAACTGAAGAGCCGAACGGTGGCGACAGAGGCATCTCTGGCGGCAGGAACTCCCGCAAGAGCAGAAGCCTTGCCGGCTGCAGCACCGGCGCAGGCAGCCGTGGCGCAAACGTCGAGCGATTCCTCGGCCGCCAAGCCAGACAAGCCGGCCCCGACAGAACCCTTTGCGTATGCCGATTGGACCTGGCTGAACGGCAACCCACGCAACAAAGACGCGGTGTGGGATTCGAAGTTCTTCACTCCTGAAATCAGATTTGACACTGACTACATAAGCAGCATGAACCACCCGAAAGATGACTCGCTGGGCGGATCGACCGAGATTTTCCGGTCGAACGAAGTCCAGATAGAGCAGATCAGCGTCGGGGGCGACTTCCATTGGCAGAACGTTCGCGGCCGGATCCTGACCATGGGCGGAATGTTCGGTGTTACGACACCGCGCAACGACGGCAGCGTTGGACGCGGCCAGTGGGACCTCACTGGCGCGTACAAATATTTTTCCGAAGCCTACGGCGGATACCACTTCAACGTGAACCATGGCCTCAACGTTGACGCGGGAATCTTCGTGTCCTACATCGGTCTCTTCAGCTACTACAACTTCGATAACTGGACTTACCAGCCGTCCTATGTGTCGTCTAACACGCCCTGGTTTTTCAATGGCGTCCGGGTCCAGTGGTTTCCCACCGACAAGCTGAAGATTGAGCCGTGGTTCATCAACGGATGGCAATCCTATGCCAGGTACGCCAACAGACCCGGCCTGGGAGGACAGATTTTGTACCGTCCGAAGCCGTGGGTCTCGATGGTCTTCAATAATTACGGAATGGGTGAAGATACGCTGGGCCTTAACGGCGCCCGCTCACGCATCCACACGGATGACAGCGTCGAGATCAAATACTACGACCATCCGGAGAAGACTCTCGACAAGATGGCGTTCTCGCTCACCGGCGATCTGGGATGCGAATACGGTGGAGGAGCGGCTTGCTTTGGAGATAAGAAGTCGGCGGGCCAGATCACTGCCTACAAACAAGTCTTCGCGGGGTGGATGTTGTACAACCGCTTCTGGTTCAAGAAGGACCTGTACGGATTGACGCTTGGTGGTGGCGTATTGGACAATCCGGGGCGCTATCTGACGCTGCTTCCCCCTATCGATGGAGCGACCGCGGTCACCGGATCGCCATACTTCCCGGTGAATCCTGGCCTCGTGTACAAGGCCTGGGACAATTCCGTCACCTTCGATTACATGCCCAGACAGTACATAACTTTCCTCTGGGAGTTCGGCTATCGGCACGCGAATGTACCGTATTTTACGGGTCGAGGTGGAATTACTCCTCCGAACGGCAACAATGGTTCTCCCGGATCCTATCTCTGCATGGACGGAAGTTCGACCGGGATTGGGTGGGCGGTAAACCCCTCCAACCCCACCGACCCAAACGGCGCCAACCTCGGCAGCGCGCAAACGGCCTGCAATGCGAATTCGCACGGCGGCCTCTGGACCCCGGACCTGCGAAAGGATGAACCCAGCATCAGGATGGCCATCATGGTCAAGTTCTAGTGCAGGCGAGGCTATGTTTTCCTGGTGTGCGAGACAACGATGTGCGCGAAACAAAAGAGGGGCAGCGTTCCGGATCTGGTTCCACAGGCCCTCCCTTTGTACTGCCCAACGACGGCACGGCATTCAGTCCTATGGGACGCCGTTCCAGCAGGTTCCTTAGGCGCCCAACAGAAGCGGACTGTCGATTCACATAGGGTGTGTTGTTGCGCGCATGTCGCCCAGCAGACGCGGGGGACGCGCCCTCCGGAATTTCGGAAGGGCGTCGATTGTTTGTGGTGGCGAATAGGGGTTCACTTATGAAAAGCAGAGGTTGGGTATCTGTTCCTGTTTTGCTCTCCATCCCTTTGCTGCTAACTCTTTGGGGTTGCAGCAGAGGGAACGTCGATGCGGCGGCGGAAGCGCCGCCTCCTGCTAACATCGTTCCCGGCGTGGATGTCAGCCTTTTCACGGTCGACCACCCAGAGCAATTCCCGCTGGCTGAAGCCACCGCGCATCCCACGACCTCCGAGTTAGTCGTCACGGGGACAGTCACCCCCGATGTCTCTCGCAACGTCCCGGTCGTCTCGCTGGCGTCTGGGCGCGTCGTAGCCATTCACGCGCGACTCGGCGACACAGTGCAAAAAGGCCAGTTGATGCTGACCATTCGAAGCGACGATGTGGCCGGCGGCTTCGACGCCTATCGCAAGGCCGTCTCCGACGAGCTTCTCGCGCGAAAGCAGTTGAATCGAGCCGTGGACTTGTATGCACACGGCGCCATCGCAGAGCAAGACCTTGAGGTCGCGCAAGACACCGCAACTGACGCCAAGGTCACCCTTGAAACCGCGACCGAGCATCTTCGGCTCCTGGGCAACGATCCCGACAAGACCATGGGCATCGTGGACATTCTTGCGCCCATCACGGGCGTGATCACCGACCAGGAAGTGACCAACGCTGCGCTCGTGCAGGCCTACTCAGCGCCCAGCCCGTTCACGATTTCAGATGTCTCGTCGGTGTGGATTGTCTGCGACGTGTACGAGAATGACATGGCCAATGTGCGGCTGGGTGACACAGCCGAGATCACCCTGAATGCTTATCCCGATCGCCCGTTCAAGGGAAGGGTCAGCAACATTGGCATGATCCTCGATCCGAGTATTCGCACGGCCAAGGTCCGGATAGAAGTTCAGAATCCAGGAAACATGCGGCTCGGCATGTTCGCGAAGGCGACTTTCCGCGGTCAAACCACAGAGATGCACACGGTTGTCCCGGCATCCGCGGTGCTGCACATGCACGATCGCGATTTTGTCTTCGTTCCCGCGCCCGACAAGAAGTTTCGTCGCTTAGGTGTTGTTAGTGGAGATATCTTGCCGGATAACTCGAATCTGCAAGAAATCAAATCCGGGCTCAAACCGGGGCAACAAGTAGTTACGAACGCCCTGGTCTTGGACCACGTGCTTGCTCAGTAGTGGTTAGCCAGGCGCTCGGGGTTTTGGACACACCGCCAGCTTAGAGAAGTGAGAAGGAAAACAGTAAACAGAAATGATCCGCGCCCTCGTAGATTTCGCCCTGAACAACAAGTTTGTGGTGTTGGCTATCGCCGTCTTGTTGCTCGCCTGGGGAGTTATCTCGTTCCATAACCTGCCGGTGGAGGCCTATCCCGACATCGCCGACAACTACGTGACCGTCATTACGCAATGGCCGGGCCGCTCCGCGGAAGAGGTCGAGCAGCAAGTCACGATTCCGATCGAAATACAAATGGCCGGAATGCCGCACATGACCTTTCTGCGCTCCGAGTCCATTTTCGGCCTGTCGTTCGTGATCATGATCTTCGACGACAGTTCCGTTAACGACTGGAATCGTCAGAAGGTGCTGGAAAGGCTGACCCAGGTCAATCTTCCTCCTGGACAAAACCTGCAACCTCAAATCGGCACCGACTGGAGCACCACGGGCCAGATCTATTGGTACACACTGAGAAGCACAAACCCCCGATATGACCTGATGGAATTGAGGTCGATCGAAGACTGGGTACTCCTCAAGCAATTCAAATCCGTTACCGATGTGGTGGACGTTTCCGACTTCGGGGGCACGGTGCGTGAGTACCAGGTGCGCGTGGACCCGAGCAAACTCGTCGCCTACGGATTGAGCATCGGCCAAGTCGAGCAGCAGTTGGCCAACAACAACATCAACGCCGGCGGCAGCTTTGTGGAAGAGGGCCTGCAACAGATGAATGTTCGCGCGCTCGGGCTCTTCAGTACGGTGCAAGACATCGAGCAGACCGTGTTAAAAACGCAGAGCGGCACCGCGCTGCGGGTGAAGGACATCGCGGACGTGGTCCAAGGTCCAAAAATCCGGCTGGGCCACATGGCCAGAGCCAACCACATGCAGGACGGGCGCATTATCGATGAGCCCGATGTCATTCAGGGCGCGGTGCTGATGCGCAAAGGCGCGGAAGAGCAACCCACGCTCGATGCCATCCACCAGAAAGTGGACCAGCTCAATAACGGCATTCTGCCTCCCGGCGTGAAGGTCGTTCCCATGCTGGACCGCAGCGATCTACTTCACTTTACGACGCACACGGTGATGCACAACCTGGCGGAAGGGATGATTCTGGTGACGATCGTCCTCCTCCTTTTTCTCGGCAATGCTCGGGCGGCCTTCATTGTCGCGCTCACCATTCCCTTCTCTTTGCTTTTCGCCTCCATCTGGCTCGATTTGAGCAAGATTCCGGCAAACCTTCTCTCGCTGGGTGCGCTGGATTTCGGAATGGTCGTGGACGGCGCCGTGGTCATGGTCGAAAACATCGTTCGCCACATGAGCCGCCGCCAAAGCAATCTCCCGACTTCAGGGCGCATCACGACGACCATAAAGACCCCCGCCCAAGCCATCCGCGAGGCGGCGCATGAGGTGCAGCGGCCGGTGTTCTACGCGATCGCCATCATCATCACCGCCTACATGCCGATCTTCACGCTGCAACGAGTCGAGGGCCGGCTGTTTAGACCCATGGCCTTGACCGTCGCTTTCGCGCTGCTGGGCGCCCTGACCTTCTCGATTTTGATCGCGCCGGTTCTGGCCAGTGTGTTGTTTCGCGGTGGAGTTCGGGAATGGCACAACCCGGTCATGGCCTACCTGACCGAGCGCTATCGCAGGCGGCTGCGCTGGTGCCTCGGGCATCGTGTTCTTACGGTCGGCGTCGGCTTGGCGACGCTGGCGGCAAGCCTATTCCTGTGGTTCAGCGGAATCATCGGTTCGGAGTTTTTGCCTCATCTGGACGAAGGCGCCATCTGGGCGCGTGGCACCCTCGCGAACAGCACGAGTCTTACGGAAGGCGAGAGGTTCACAACCAGCGCCCGCTATGTCTTCGCGTCGTTCCCAGAAGTGACAACCGTCGTATCGCAGGCTGGCCGGCCGGATGACGGAACCGACACCGGGGGATTCGGCAACACAGAGTATTTCGTTGACTTGAAGCCGCACGACCAATGGCGGCCGGTATTTCGTGAAAACAAAGAAGAACTGATCGCCGCCATGGACCGCGAGCTGGAAAAAAAATGTCCGGGGGCGATCTGGAACTTCTCGCAGCCTATCGAAGACAACGTCGGAGAAACCCTTACTGGCACCAAGGGTTCGCTTGCGTTCAAGATTTTCGGGGATGACCTGAAGACTCTCGAGGAGAAGGGCGAAGAAGTCACTAACGTCATGTCGGGCATCGCAGGCATGCATGACGTCAAGCTCTTGCGCGATTTCGGCCAGCCAAATCTTGACATAATCATCGACCGCAAACAGGCGGCGCGTTTTGGAATCAATGTGGCTGACATACAAGATGCCGTCCAGACGGCGGTGGGCGGGAACGCTGTGAGCCAGGTGCTCAA
>Ga0208034_1000056_pt1 | contig 126127 bp, 116 predicted proteins | sample June2015DPH_8_10_FD_184699 | JGI IMG/M metagenome (GOLD analysis project Ga0208034, IMG submission 184699) | Peatland microbial communities from SPRUCE experiment site at the Marcell Experimental Forest, Minnesota, USA - June2015DPH_8_100... | ecosystem: Environmental > Terrestrial > Soil >... | reverse complement strand
CCCTCGAAAGATGATGTTGCGTGATTCGCAAAAGCTCTGGTCCTCAAACCCTCTGGCGAGACACGCGGTGCTTGCGCACCGCCCAGACGAAGTTTGCTCTTGACAAAGCTTTCGTCCTTATCGAGGGGCACCCATCATCGTGGCGAAGCGGAGATGGAGGCGACGCCACGGATGGCGTTGCGGAGAGTGCGGCCGGCGCGGCTGGTGCGGGTAGTGCTTTCTCCCATCCTTTCTACAAAGAACGCAACAAATCAGATTCGTGCTATCCCAGGTCCCAAAATCGGGACCTGGGGCACCCGGCAACCTGCGACGAAGCCCGTGGCGTTCAGCGACGGAGAGAACCGGTACGAGATTGCGGCGGCGTATGGGCCGTGGCGGACGAGCGGGTGCTGGTGGACGCTCGAGGCATGGGACACGGAAGAGTGGGATGTGCTGGCGGTGCGTGCAGAAAAGCATCCCTCAGGGGCTAAAGCCCCGACTCATTTGGGAGCGGATACGGCACGACTGAAGTCGTGCCCTGATACTTCGTGGTCGCGCGGGTTGACTGCTGGCGGCTTGGAAGCCGCCAGTACAGCCGGTCTGGAGACCGGCGCTACGGGGGTGGGAGAGAGGGAGAGGTGGACGACGGTGAGCACATGTGCGGGTCAGGAAACCGGCGCTACGTCAGGCAACGCGGGCGCGGCCGTGGCTTGCCTGCTGGTTCATGATCGCGCGCGGAATGTTTGGCGGCTGGAGGCGTTCTACGACTGAGCGGAGCATCCATGTGCCGAACACAAAATCGCCGGGGACGCCGGTTTGCCATCCGAACGATGCGTACCGGCCGGCGGCCGCTGCGAAGACGCACACAGGCGCGACGACGCGAGCGAGAGACGGCGAATACATTGAACTGCACGCGACGAGCGCGTTCAGTTTTCTGGCGGGCGCGTCGCTGCCGGAGCGGCTGATCCAGCGCGCAGTAGAGCTGGAGATGCCGGCGATTGCGCTGGCCGACCGGAACGGCGTGTACGGTGCGGCGCGCTTCCACACAGCGGCGCAACCATGCCAGGTGAAGGCGCACATTGGCGCGGAGATTGCGGTCGAGTCGTTCGGGAATCGGGCGACACCGGCGGCGTGGCTGCCGCATCAATTTCCGCTAGAGCCGGCGCGCGTGGTGCTGCTTTGTTCTTCACAAATCGGCTACCAGAATCTGTGCCAACTGATTACGCGCTTCAAAATGCGCGAGGCGACAAAGGCTGAAGGCGCAGCGACGGTTGAGGACCTGGAGGAATTTTCCGCGGGGTTGATCTGCCTGACGGGCGGCGAGGAGGGCGCACTGGCGGCAGCGCTCGCGCGTGGCGGCGAGAGCGAGGCGCGGAAGATTACCGATCGGCTGGCGGCGATCTACGGGCGCGGGAATGTGTACGTGGAATTGCAGCGGCACCAGGAACGCGAAGAGGGGTGCCGCAATCAGGCTCTGCTGAACATGGCAGAGAGCATGGGGCTGCCGGTGATTGCGACCAACGGCGTGCGCTACGCGGAAGAGAATGACCGTGAGCTGCTCGATGTGTTCACGGCGATCCGCAATCATACGTCGCTCGATCTGGCGGGGCGGCTGCTCCAGCGCAACACGGCGCGGCATTTGAGGACGGCGCGCGAGATGGCGGCACTGTTTCGCGACATTCCCGAGGCGATTGCGAACACGCGCATTGTGAGCGAGCGGCTGGAGTTTTCGCTCGAGAACCTGGGCTATGAGTTTCCGCATTACCCGATGCCGGAGGGCGAGACGATGGACAGCTTTCTGGCCAAGCGCGTGGAGGAGGGCGTACGGAAGCGATACGGATCGCCGATGAAGCGGCATTTGCTGGCGAAGGCGCGCGCGCAGGTGAAACACGAGTTGGAGGTGATTGCGAAGCTTGGGTTCGCGGGATATTTCCTGATCGTGTGGGACATTATTCGCTACTGCCAGTGGCGGGGATTTTTGGTGCAGGGGCGCGGGTCGGCGGCGAACTCGGCGGTGTGCTATGCGCTGGAACTTACGGCAGTCGATCCGGTGGGGATGGAGCTCTTGTTCGAGCGCTTCCTGAGCGAGAACCGCGGCGAGTGGCCGGACATCGATCTGGATCTGGCGTCGGGCGACGAGCGCGAGCAGGTGATCCAGTACGTGTATGAGCGATACGGGGCGCTGGGCGCGGCGATGACGGCGAACGTGATCTCTTATCGCGGACGGTCGGCGGCGCGCGAGGTGGGCAAGGCGCTGGGATTCGAGGAGGAGCAGGCGGTGCGGCTGTCGGGATTGATGGGCCATTGGGAGTGGCGCGGCGAGAACGACACGATGGAAAAACATTTTGCGCAGGCGGGGTTCGACGTGCGGCATCCGCGGATCGAGAAGTATCTCGACTTGTGCTTGCGCATGCAGGATTTGCCGCGGCACCTGGGGCAGCACTCGGGCGGCATGGTGATTTGCGCGGGGCTGCTGAATCGCGTGGTGCCCATCGAACGCGCGTCGATGCCGGGGCGGACGGTGATCCAGTGGGATAAGGAAGACTGCGCGGACATGGGGCTGATCAAAGTGGATTTGCTGGGGCTGGGGATGATGGCGGCGGTCAAGGACGCGATCGAGCTGATCCCGCGGCATTACGGCAAGCAGGTGGATTTGGCGCTGCTGCCGGAAGATCCGCAAGTGTACGAGACGCTGCGCAAAGCGGACACGGTGGGGATGTTCCAAGTGGAGAGCCGCGCGCAGATGGCATCGATTCCGCACAACGCGCCGGTGCGGTTCTACGACCTGGTGGTGCAGGTGGCGATCATCCGGCCGGGACCGATTGTGGGCAAGATGATGCATCCATATATGAGGCGCAGGCAGGGCAAGGAGCAGGTGACGTATCCGCATCCGTCGCTGGAGCCGGTGCTGAAGCGGACGCTGGGCGTGCCGCTATTCCAGGAGCAACTGTTGCGCATGGCGATGGTGGTGGCGAGCTTTACGGGCGCTGAGGCCGAGGAGCTGCGGCGCGCGGTGGGGATGCGGCGCTCGATGCAGCGGATGAAGGATCTGGAGGGGCGGCTGCGCTCGGGAATGACGCACAACGGGATTGGCGCGGAGGCGCAGGAAAACATTGTGCAGGGGATCTCGTCGTTTGCGATGTACGGATTTCCAGAGAGCCATGCAGCGAGCTTCGCGCTGATTGCGTATGCCTCGGCGTATTTGAAGGTGCATTACCTGGCGGCGTTCACGTGCGGGTTGCTGAACAACCAACCGATGGGATTTTATTCGCCGGCGGTGCTGGTGAAGGATGCGCAACGGCACGGGCTGCGGGTGCGACCGATCGACGTGCAGCGGTCGGAGTGGTTGTGCACGCTCGAAGCGGAGACGGATGGGTCGGTTTCGCTGCGGCTGGGAATGAATTACGCGAAAGGATTGCGGCAGACGTCGGCGGAGGCGATTGTTGCGGCGCGCGGCGCGGCGGGTTTCAAGAGCGTGGATGATTTCGCGCGGCGCGTGCCAGAGCTGAATCGGAAAGAATTGGTGGCGCTGGCGCAGATTGGGGCGCTGAATTCACTGGGCGAGGTGGAACACCGGCGCGATGCGCTGTGGCAGGTGGAGTGGGCGGGAAGGCCGGTGGGACCGCTGCTGCGGGAGGCGGGGGCGGGGCGCGGAGATGGGCGCGACGGGGCGGCGGTTCCCACCCTTCGCTGCGCGAAGGATGGGGCACCCGCAGAGCAGCGGGGCGGCGGGGCGGCTGCCGGGAGCGCGGCGGCGAATCCACTGAAACAGATGACGACAGAGGAGCGGCTGGCGGCGGATTATTCGGGGACAGGTCTGACGACGGGTCCGCATCCGATGGCGTATCACCGCGCGGAGTTGCGGAGCGAAGGGATTTTGTCGGCGACGGAGCTTGCGGCATGTAGGAGCGGGAAGTTCGTGCGGACTGCCGGATGCGTGATTGCGCGGCAGCGGCCGGGGACGGCGAAGGGATTTGTGTTTTTGTCGCTCGAGGATGAGACGGGGATTGCGAACGTGATCCTGACGCCGGATGTGTTTGAGCGCGACCGATTGGTGGTGACGCGAAACCGGTTTCTGCGCATCGAGGGGCCGGTGCAGAATCAGGACGGGGTGATCCACGTGAAGGCGCAGAGGATTGTGCCGCTGGAGGTGACGCGGGCGGAGGTGAGGTCGAGGGATTTTCGGTGAGACAGCTTGTAGCCCGTAGCTCGTAGTTAGTAGCTGGTTGCCGGCAGCAGGCAGCATCTTCACGATGGTTGGAATTCTGATCCCAGAATCGACGCGCTCGCGGGTTTCCGATGAGCTACCCGCTGCAGGCTACAAGCTGGCTTTTGGGCTTCCCTGCCCCAAGATTGCGCGGGGCGCGGAATCCCCCTACAATATGAAGAGAGACGAATTGCAGGAAAGGCGAGTATTTTCAACGATGCCGAAGGAAAAGATTCATCCCAATTATGCCGCGGTGCGGGTGATGTGCGCCTGCGGAAACAACTTTGAGACCAGGTCGACCCACAAGGGCGACATTCACGTGGAAATCTGCTCGGTTTGCCATCCGTTCTTTACGGGCAAGCAGAGACTCGTAGACACGGCAGGACGCGTGGAGCGGTTCCGCAGGAAGTACGCGAAGAGCGACAAGGCGATCGCAGCGACGGCCAAGTAACCGGCGCGACGGATGAGTGGAACGGGCCTCCGCTGCGGCGGAGGCTTACGTTTGTTTGGGGAAAGAAACTGCAGGCGGACGTTATGCCAAAGCGCGGATTCACGGTGAAGAAAGACTGGGACAACCCAGTGGAGCACCCGATGCCCGTGGAGGCGCGGGTTCCGGCGGAAGTGCGGCTGGGCGCGGTGGCGGTGCGGCCGGCGACGGTGCTTGCGCCGATGGCCGGAGTGACCGATACGGTGTTCCGGAGATTTATCCGGCATGCGAGTCTTTTCACCAGGGGCCAGGGATCAGGGGTCAGGGATCAGAAAACCGAGATCAGTGAACAGGGATCAGAAAACACGGATCAGGGGTCAGGGATCAGGGATCAGGCGACAGAGAACAGAGATCAGAGATCAGAGATCGAGGGCGTTGAAAGCTCGATCAGCAATGTGGAGTCGGGGTGCGGGCTGATTATGACGGAGTTCACGTCGGCGGATGGCCTCGCGCGGATGCGCGAGACGAAGCGGCGGCGGTACCTGATGTTCTACGACGATGAGCATCCGATCGGTGCGCAGTTGTTCGGATCGAATCCAGAGACGCTCGCGGAAGCGGCGCGGATTGTTGAGGAGACGGGATTTGACACGGTGGATTTGAATCTGGGCTGCCCGGCGAAACGCGTGGTGGGATGCAACGGAGGGTCGGGATTACTGCGCGATCTGCCGAAGATCGGTGAAATCTTTCACGCCATTCGCAAGGCGGTGGCGATTCCCTTCACCGTGAAGTTCAGGATGGGCTGGAACGAGAGCCAGATTGTGTGCGTGGAGCTGGCGAAGATGGCCGAGGCCGAGGGGCTGAATGGCCTCGCGCTGCATGCGCGCACGCGCGAGCAGGGATACAGCGGGCAGGCGCAGTGGGGTTGGATTGCGCAGGTGAAAGAGGCGGTGCGGTTGCCGGTGATTGGCAACGGCGACGTGCGCACGCCGGAGGATGCGGCGGCAATGGTGGCCGAGACGGGATGCGACGCGGTGATGATCGGGCGGGCGGCGCCGGCGAATCCGTGGATCTTCAGGCAGATTGCGCAGTACACGGCGACGGGCAGCTATGAGCGGCCGACGACGGAAGACCGCTACCGGATGATTCGCGCGTATTTTGAGATGCTGATGGCCGAGGCGGAAGCCACGAAGGATTTGCCGCGCGATGCGAGGATGGGCGATCCGGTGGGCAAGATGAAGCAGTTTGCCACGTGGTTCACGCACGGCGTTCCGGGCGGCGCGAAGCTGCGCGCGGCGATTTACCAGGCGCGCACGGGACCCGAAGTGCTGGCCGAGGTGGAGCGGTTCTTTGTGCCGCGGATTGAGGCGGGCGAAACGGGCGAGCCGGAAGAAGTGGAAGCGCAGGTTTTTCCGGATGGTGCGCTGGTGTGCGATTAGTCGCGACCCCGCCCTAGCGGCAAAGACTAAAGCGCCGCGAGGGTGGGGAACCCGACGTAAGGTCGATCCGAGGTCCCTGGTTTCCCAGGTGCCCATTCTTCGCTTACGCTCAGAAGCTGCACCTGGGGCACCCAAAAGTGTGCGAGCAGAAATCAAGTGAGCGCGAGATATTCGTGCGCAAGGCGGACGACCATCGAGCCCTCGCCAACGGCTGAGGCGACGCGGTTCATGGCGCCGGCGCGGAGATCGCCGGCAGCGAAGACGCCGGGCACGCTGGTTTCGAGAACGAGCGGCTCACGCTGCTCCTTCCAAATGCGCGCGTAGCCTTCAGCGGCCATCAAGTCGCGGCCTGTGAGCACAAAGCCCTTGGCGTCGAGCAGGACTTCGGGCGGGAGCCACTCGCTGCGCGGGCGCGTGCCGATGAAGATGAAGAGCGCGTCGGCCTGTTGCGAAGTGGTTGAACCGTCGGCGAGCGATTTGAGGACGACGCTCTCGACGTGACCCTCTCCTTCGACGGACTCGATCTCAGTCTGGCGGAGCAGATGGATGTTCGGAGTTTTTTCGATCTGCTCGATGAGGTACTGCGACATGGTTTCGCGCAGGCTGTCGCGCCGAATAACGATGTCTACGTCCGCTGCATAGCGCGCGAGATAGATGGCGCCCTGGCCTGCCGAGTTTCCGCCACCGACGACAATGACGCGACGGTCGCGAAAGGCTGCAGCCTCAGTGGTGGCGGCGCCGTAGTAGACGCCCGCGCCGGTGTGTTTGGCGATGCCGGGCGCGGGATGCTCGCGATAGGACATGCCGGTTGAGGCCAGCAATGCGCGGGTTACAATTTTGCGGCCATCGGCGAGGGTAAGGCACTTGTATCCGCCTTCGACGGAGAGGCCGGTGACTTCAAGAGGGGAAAGGAACTCAGCGCCGAGCCGCAGTGCCTGCGCGATGGCACGGCGGGCGAGTTCGCTGCCGCTGACGCCGGCGGGAAATCCGAGATAGTTTTCGATGCGGGAGCTTGAGCCCGCCTGACCGCCGGGCGCATGGCGGTCGAGCAAAAGCGTGCGCAAACCTTCAGACGCGCCATAGACGGCTGCGGCAAGACCGGCTGGGCCGGCGCCGACGATGGCGAGATCGTAGACATCGAAGGCCGCGATGAGCGGTTTGCCGAGCCGCTCTGCGACCTGACGGGTATCGGGATTGCGCAGGACCGGCGAGCCATCTTCAAAGAAGAGCGCGGGAAGATCTTCGTTGGCGATTCCGGCCGCGTCGAGCAGCGCGCGGGCGTCGGCGTCGCGCACGACGTCGAGCCAGCGATAGGGGATGAGGTTGCTGGCCAGAAAATCCTTGATGGCGTGGGATTGAGGCGACCACTGAAATCCAACCAGCCGCAGACCTTTCTCTTCGGGGAGATACTCGGCTTGCCACGCGTCGAGCAGGTCGTCGACGGCGGGAAACAGGCGCTCCTCCGGCGGCTCCCAGGGCTTGGAGAGATAGTGGTCGAGATGGGCTTCATTGATGGCCTTCACCGCCGCGTCGATGTCGGAGTAGGCAGTCAGGAGAACGCGTCGTGCAAGCGGGTAGATGGCACGCGATTGGGCGAGCACCTCGCTGCCCATCATGCCCGGCATGCGCTGATCGCAGATGATCATGGCGAGCGAATCGCCGCGGCTTTTGAGCTCGCGGATGGCATCGAGCGCCTCTTTTCCCGACGAGGCGCTGACGACCGTGTAGTTCTCGCGGTAACGGGAGCGCAGATCGCGGCGAACGGCGGCGAGGACCTGTGGATCGTCATCCACAACGAGCAATACCGGCTTGTTCATCGCGCTGGCTCCGCGCTGGGTGTTTCAGCGACAGGCAGAGCGACGCGGAACTCCGTGTGCCCCGGGTGCGAGTCAACGTCGATGGCGCCGTCGTTGTGGCGAAGGAGGCGGTGGACGATGTCAAGGCCGAGGCCAGTTCCCTGCCCCATCGGCTTGGTGGTAAAGAACGGATCGAAGATACGCGAGAGGATCTGCGCCGGAATGCCGGGCCCGTCGTCGATGATGCGCACGACGACGCGCTGACCTTCGCGGCTGGCTTTCACATCCACGTGGCCGTTTTCCTGAACGGCATCGAGCGCATTGTCGATGAGGTTTCCCCAAACCTGGTTCAGCTCGCCGGCAAATCCGCGGACGCGCGGCAGGCCGTCTTCCAAGTCAATGGAGACGGCGATCGATTTCTGGCGCGCCTTGGCTTTCATCACAGTGACGGTGTTGCTGAGGCTGGGACCGAGGTCAACCGGTTCGGCCACCATGGCCTGATCCATGTGCGTGAATCCCTTGATGGCCATGACCAGGCCGGAGATGCGCATGGCGGCTTCCTGAACTTCAGAGGCGAGGCTGCGGACCGCGCATCCAGCGGCAGCCCAGCGCAGGACGGCGTCCAGGGCCGGTCCATCGACAACAGCGGCGAGCTGATCGAGGGAATCGAGGGTGACCGAGGTGTCGGCGAGCGCTTCCGCGGAATTTTGCGCGAGCTTATGACCGGAGAGCCAGTCGGCGATCGCCTCCTCGCGCTCCGCCTGCTGCAGTGGGGAACGGATTCCCTGGGGCGGTTGCGCCAGGCAGGCGTTGCGAATGGCATCCACCGCGGCAAGCTGCGCATCGCTCAGGCGGGCCCTGCCGAGCGCGAGAGTTGCCGACTCTGCTTCTTCGAGCCGGTCCCCAAGAAGCGCGGTGCTGCGCTCGATGGCCGATGCGGGATTATTCAGTTCGTGCGCCAACCCCGCGGAGAGTTTGCCCAGAGAGATCATCTTCTCGTTCTGCAAGTCGCCCGACGTGAACAATCGCGCTCGATCGAGCATGATGTGCACGAAAGCGGACGTGATGACAAAGCACTCGCGCGTGAGAGCGCGAAACTCTTCGCGGGGGATGGCCAACACTTCAGTCGGCTCCTCGGCGATGGCGTCGCCGGGAGCAGTGGCCAACCGCGAATAGGGAAGAATGCCGCTGATTTCGCCCGCGCGCCATTCGATCGCCTTCTGTGGGCCTGAGCCACGGTCGACGGAAAGCGAAATGTGGCCCGACAGAACGACATAGAGGCCTTCAACCGCGGCGCCCTTATGTGAGAGGATCGCGCCGGGCTCGAGGCGGCGCAGCGTGCCATGCGTTGCCAGCCACGCGAGTTCTTCCCTGGGCGCAGCAGCGAGCGTCTTGTGTTCCGCGAGGCGATCAATCAGGTCCAATGCGGCCACCTGGAGGTGAAGTTTTTCCTTGGGGGAAGGGGATGCCAGGATCAAAGGTAGCAGAGAGACAGGGAACAAGGGAACGAGGGACCAAGGGAGCGAGAAGGCAGGGAACGAGGGAGCAAGGGAGCAGGTGCGGGCGAGGACGCCCGCACGACAGCCGGGCGGGAGCTCGGCGCTACGCTGAACCCGGACCGACACCGGGACCCGGGGCTACATTCCTTTGCGTGAGGCGCGGATTTTCCACATTTGGGGATGGGACGTGCACCGGGTGCGCTGGAGGCGGCGTGCGGTAGGCTGGAAAAACGGAATGACGGTTTGCGCGATTTGCGGCGGGGCGGGACTGGTTCGGGTGGTGGATGCAGCCGGGAACTGGGTGAGCCGGACCTGCGAGTGCCAGGCGGCGGAGCGGGAGCGGAGACGTGTCCAGGCGGCACAGATTCCGGTGCGTTATATGGATTGCACTCTGGACGCGTTCGATCCTTCCTATCCGGGAGCCGACGCGTCGTTGGTCCGCGCACTGCAAATGTCGCGGAAGTTCGCGGAGACGTATCCCGTGGACACGGCGGGGCGAGGGCTGCTGTTTGTGGGCACGGCCGGATTGGGCAAGACGCACCTGGCGGTGGGCATTCTGCGGCGGCTGATCCAGGAGCGCGGGGCGAAGGGGCTGTTTTGCGACTATCGCGAGCTGCTGAAGAAGATCCAGAACAGTTACAACCCCGATGTGAGGACCACGGAGCTGGAACTGCTGAAGCCGGTGTTCGCGGCCGAGGTGCTGGTGCTGGACGACCTGGGCGCACAGAAACCCAATGAGTGGGTGTGGGACACGGTGGCGCTGATTTTGAACACGCGCTACAACGACCGGCAGACGACGATCATCACGACCAATTACCCGGACCTGCCGGCAGGGGCGGGCACAAAGTTCGACAGAAGCGGCGCCAAGGCCGCGATCCTTGAAGACACGCTGGGCGACCGCATCGGCGACCGGATGAGGTCGCGGCTGGCGGAGATGTGCGTGCGCGTGGAGATGAGGGGCGACGACTTCAGGCAATCGGTAAAGCGGGCAAGATTTGGGTGAAAGCGGCAGCCAGTAGGCAATAGCCGGTAGCCAGTAGCTTGCTCGTTGACTTTGATCTTTTTTATATCTCTTGCAAGCCGCTACAGTGCGGGCGGGGACGCCCGCACGACAGCCGGTCTACCACCCCATGAAGCAAATGCCCTTCATGGGGACCCTGGGGCTGGAGCCCGGCGCTATATCCGGTCAGTTCAAGCTCGCCTTTGATCGGACCGCGCGCATCGCGAAGCGGCAAAGGGAATTAGCGGAACAGCCAGAGAGTCGCGAGAGACAAAAGCATGGCGGCGAGTGTCAAGGCCTGGTAGGCGCGTTCTGCCGGTTGGTTGGACTGAGAGGCAGCTATTTGGGAGGGCGGCGAGGTGACGGCGTGGGTGGGGGAGGAGCACATCGGGTGGCCTGCCTTTCAATTCTGCTAACTCTTCTTACGGTTCGATCACAGGGGCGGTTCCTTTTCTTTCTTGCAGAAATTCACGGTTGCGAAACTTGAGTAGCTTCCGCTGGCCCGTGGTCGCGAACACTGGCGCTGCTTCTGCCACCTTAGACGCGCGAGGCAATTCGCGGATTCAAACCATCGTGGAAATTCGATGAAAAGTCTTGCGGCCGGGCGGAGAGGCGGCGCAGTAAAGCCGGCAGCGGCTGAAACGCGCGATCAAGGGGCCGTGAGGGCGGCGCAAACGGGTGTACAATCGCGCACGTGAGCACAGGACCTCAACTTGTTCAACCGGGGGCGGCGAAGGAGCGCAACTGGGTGCCGTTGGTGGTTGCCGCGGCGGTTGTACTGGCCGTGGGGGTTGGATTGGTGATGATGCTGGAGCGCGGGAAAAGCGCGCCCAAGGTGACGCCGATTTCGGCGGCCCTCGATCCTTACGCGGGCAACCTCGAGTTCAGCAATCTGCACATGAGCGAGTCAGCCAACCTGGCCGGCGGGAAGTCGACCTTCGTGGATGGGTCGATTACCAACACGGGCAACATGACGGTGACGGCGATATCGGTGCAGGTGCTGTTTCGCGATCCGGCGCACGAGGTGGCGCAGAACGAAACGCAGCCGCTGAAGGTGGTTCGCACGCGCGAGCCCTATATAGATGTGGAGCCGGTGTCGGCATCGCCGCTGAAGCCGGGAGACACCGAGGACTTCCGGCTGGTCTTCGACACGGTGGCTGCGGACTGGGACGGCGTTTTTCCGGAGATACGGGTGATTCAGGTTGAAGGGAAACAGGGTACAGTCCAGTGAGAAATAAGGGCTTGCTTCCGCAGACCCGGTAGAAACTACGCTAACATGCAAAAATTACCCGGCAACAACCGTTTACAGGAGGCGAAACGGACGAGTTTAGCGTGAACCACGTATTTGCTAGATACTTTATTCTCATATAGATAGCTCTTTTCTCACCCCACATGAATCTTTGGCACCGGTATTGCTCTTAGGAAGGGCGGGCGGACAGCAGCGCTCACCCCGCGGACAGTGGTTATTAAGGCCGCGACCCAAGAGGGATAGGACCTATGACAAATTCTGCGAATGTTTCGATTTTCTTCCCCCGCCAGTGTGCCGCAGCGGCAGTAATTGCGCTGGCATCCGTGATCGCGATTCCTGCGATGGCACAGGATCAAGTGTCGACAGGGATCTCGTCTGGAGTTACCCCACAAAGCACGGCCTCCCCGACCACACAGCAGCCCTCCCCCAATATGCCGATGGCCGAGCAGCCATTGACCCAGCCGAAGGAAGGATTCTGGGGCAGGATCTATCCATTTGCCCGGAAGAAGTGGGTAAAAAGGCAGATCGACCCGATCAACGACCGGCTGACGGAACTGGATGAAGTGAACGCCAAGAACGCCCAGGACATCAAGGATGTGGATGCGCGGGCGCAGGCAGGCATCCAGAAGGCGCAGGCCCAGGCCGATTCGGCCAACCAGATGGCGATGAACGCCAATACACAAGCGCAGAACGCGAGCACTACCGCGCAAACCGCGTCGACGCATGTCGACAAGATCAAAGGCACTGTGAATGGCCTCGACCAGTATCACCAGGTGACGGACGTGGAGCTTCGCTTCCGCGGATCGAGCCCGACGCTGACCGAGGATTCGAAAACGAAGTTGAATCAGCTGGCCTCGAGCTTAACCGGGCGCGAAGGCTACATTTTGGAGATGGAAGCGCACTCTCCCGCGGCAGGCGGCGCTGGAATGCAGAATTCCGAGCGGCTGGCAGATGCGGTGAAGCGCTACCTCGTAACCGAACACCAAGTTCCCGTCTACCGCATGCATTCCGTTGCCCTGGGCAACGCGACTGAAGTGGCCTCGAACGATACCGGCAGCAGCGACCAAGACCAGAAGCCGGAACGGGTTCACTACAGCAGTGTGCATCTGCGGTTGATGGAAAACAGTTTGGCGGCCCGGGCAGAAGCGTCACCCCAAAGCGCTCCTGCCGCAGCTGGCGCGGAGCAGCCGTAATATCGCGGCCATCCTCCCCCGAGGCTCTGCAATCGCGCCAACGGCTACCCCGCCGTAAGGCCGCCAACCAAGCTCTCGCAACGCGAGAGAACCAAGGCAACTTGGCCCCCGTGGAAAACGGGGGCCGTTTTTTTTGTAAAGACAGAGAACGACCTTCACTTTTCATCACCCCGCCACTTTGTCATCATTCCGCACTTAAACGATAGTCTAATATCTGTTATGATCGTTAGAACGGAGGGCGGGGATGATCAAGCTCAAAGTGACGACGGTGGGCAGTTCCGCGGGGATTGTGTTACCTAAAGAGGCGCTGGCCCTTCTCAAGGTGGCGAAGGGCGACTCGGTGTTTTTGACGGAATCGCCGGACGGGTTTCGTCTTACGCCGTACGATCCCGAGTTTGAAGAGGACATGGCCCTGGCACGTCAGGTGATGCGCAAGCGCCGCGATCTGCTTCGTGAGCTCGCGAAGTGACGACCGCGGCCTGGAGATGGATCAAAGAAAGCTCCGTCCTCGCCATTCACGACGAACAGATTGCAGAGCATGGTGGGCTGGCAGGAGTTCGGGATCTGCCGCTTCTGCAATCGGCCCTGGCCCGTCCACAGAATCTTGCGGCTTATGGGAACCCGGATGTCGCCGACCTGGCGGCTTCGTATGCTGTGGGCATCGCCCGAAATCACGCGTTCCTTGACGGGAACAAACGAACCGCATGGGTCGTTGCTGAAACCTTTCTGCTGAAGAACAGCTACGAGCTGATCGCGAGCGACCGCGACGGGGTGACGACCATGCTCGCCGTGGCGGACGGCACGATGCCGGAGCCGGAGTTCGCGATCTGGCTGCGGACCTACGTCCGCCCGTGGCGCCCTGAGTCCTCGCAACGCTGAATGGTGCTGCGCGCACCCGGCGCGCCCGTCCGCCGCTGCCACGCTACAATGCTTCCATCGCATGGATGGAGGCTCCAATGAAAAACTGGACGCGAAGGATTCTTTTCCTGGTTTTGGTGATGGCTTGTGCTGCGTTGAGCAGTGGGCGGCTGCAGGCGCAGGGTGCGCCGCCGCAGTCGAGCGCCGGGCAGCCTTACACCATTGAGTACTACTACAAGTGCCAGTGGGGCCATCAGGAGGAGTTTCTCAACCTGTTCCTGAAAAACCATTGGCCGCTCCTCAAGAAGATCGAGTCGACGGGGCGGATTCTGTCGCTCAAGATCGAGGCGCCGGCCTACCACACGACAGAGGACGGGCGCTGGGACTATCGCGTGACGATCGTCTACAAGAATTCGACCGTGGCGACGAGCACGAATCCGGATGAAGAGGCATTTATCAAGGAGCTATGGCCGGACCAGGACACGTACAAGAGAGAAGAGCAGCGGAGGTTTGAGATTCTGCTGGGGCACTGGGATCTGCCGGTGACGGAAATAACGCCGAAGTGACAGGGGCCAGGGATCAGGGATCAGGGGTCAGGGAACAGAAGGCAGAGATCAGAGATCGTCGCGCGCGCGCCATTGGCGGACGAGGTCGGCGGCGGCTTCGGGCCAGGCGGGGAATTCGAACTCAAATCCAGCGTCGAGGAGGCGGCCGGGGACGACGCGGCGGCTCTTGAGGACCAGCTCCGACTCGGTTCGCATCAGGAACGAACCAATCTCGATGAGCGGCGTGGGGGCGGGCAGGCCATTGGGCATGTCCCAGCCCTCGCGCAGGGCGGCCATAAACTCGCGGTTGGGGAGCGGGTTGGGCGCGGCGAGATTGACGGGGCCCTCGATCTCCTCGTGGTCGATGAGGAACTCAACGGCGCGAGCGAAGTCGGCTTCGTGAATCCAGGAGACATATTGGCGGCCGTTGCCCTGCGTGCCGCCCAGGCCGAAGCGGACGAGGTGAGAGAAGACGGAAAAGACGTTGCCCGGTGCGGGGCTGAAGACCAGCGAGGTGCGCAGCGCGACCTTGCGCGTGCGTGGAGTGGGCATGGAGAAGAACGCAGCCTCCCAATCCCTGACGAGCTGGACGGTCCAGTTCCACTTTGCGGGGGCGCGGCGGCGGCGCGAGATCGGCTCGTTGCCGCCGAGTTCTCCGGTAGCTTCGTCCATGCCGCGGTCCAAAGCATGCCGGTAGATGGTCGCGGTTGAAGCGTTCAGCCAGAGGCGCGGCGGATTGACGGCGACGGCAAAGGCCTGGTGCAGGAGGCGCGTGGGCCCGATGCGCGAATCGTAAAGCTCGCGGCGATTGCGCGCCGTGGACCGGCAGTTGACGCTGCGGCCAGAGAGATGGATGCAGACGTCGGCGCCATCGAGCGTTTCGACCCAGGGGCCGAGGCTTTTCGCGTCCCAGTGGACGGTGTGCCAGGGCGCAGTGTAGGGGCCGCGCGTGAGGATGGCGACGTGGTGGCCGCGCTCCTGAAAGTAGCGCGCGAGCAACTGGCCCACCTGGCCGCTGCCGCCGGGAATGACGATGCGCAGTGGGCGGGAGTTCATCGTCATGCCTCACCGTAGATGGCTTTGAGCAGTTCCGCGGCTGGCCGGTAAAGCGGCTTGACCAGCGGAAGCCCGGCAATTTTGAGGGCTAGAAGCATCATCGCAAGTGTCTTGTCGAAGAGTAACGCCGTGCGCGCCTGGCGGGGCGAGCGATCGTAGACCCAGAAAAGCATAATCCCCATCTGATAGAGCCACAGCAGCCGCGGCAGGTACGGCAGGATCGATGGCGGCAGGTGCAGGTTCGACTCTGAAATTGCGCGGATGAAAAACGAGATGTCGCGTTCGCGGATCGGGGCCGTCGCCTTGCCGAATGGCGAAAGAGGGTGTGCGGGATCGATGTGGCTTGAGAGCGTGGCAACCAGCGCGCGATTGGGAGCGAAGTACTCGAACTTTTGCCCAATGATGCCGCGGAGGTGCTGCTCGAGCGTGCGGCTGCGGTTAAGGACGCCGTCGAGGACGGGAGCCATCTCTTGCTGTGCCTGCTCGTAGAAGGCCATGACGATGGCGTCCTTGGAGTCGAAATAGTAGTAGGCCGCGCCGACGGCAACGCCGGCCTCCGCGGCGACTTCGCGCATGGTCGCTGCATCGAAGCCGCGCTCGCGGAAGACGCGGAGGGCCGCAGCGAGGATGCGCTGCCGGGTGGCTTCGGATTTCGGGGTGAGTGTGAATTTCATGGCAATCAAGCCCCTGTTGGGGTTACTGTGGGCGTGCGCCGCTGCCGGAACAACGCAAGTAGAAGCAGGTTGAAGAGATGAGCCACACCCAACAGAAGCATGAGGCCGCCGATCTTCATGCTTACGATTTTCAGCAGCCAGCTAAGGTCAATCCCCTGCACAAGCGTCGAGTAAGTTAGGGCTACGTAGCCCACGCTCACCAGATAGAAACCGATGTCCAACAAGCGGGCCACGGCATCGACAAGTGTAGTGTTCCCCGCGAAGGCGTCCTTCAGGAAGACCTGCCCCGCGCGATGGAATGTCCAGCCGAGCCCGGCGATGAGAAGGGCGCATGCGCCGAGATAGACGACGTAGTAGATCACCGAGTAGTCAGGCTGAACAGCAAGAGCGTTCATTGTTTGACCTTCGAGTCGTTATTTGAACATGTTCAAAACAACAGTACGGCGAAATCTCCTGAAGGTCAAGAGAAAAATTGAACAGGTTCAAAACATTTTCGCGGCAAAAAGCCGGGGTCGGCCAGAAATGGCTGAGGGGAAAGGAGGTGTTCGGCCGCCGCGCGGGCTACGCGTGCGGCGGTGGGGGCGGAACCGGATACTGCTGCATAAACTGGCGCTGGCGGTGGACACGGACCTCGTGAACGATGAAGAAGATCACGAGGAAGATGACCAGCAGGGGCCCGAAGAAGAGCCACGGAGAGAAGATGACGTGGTCCTTGCCAATGGAGACGGATTCCGGCGCGTGTACCGTGCCGAACATGGCGACCACATCTTTGGCCACTCTTACGTTTTCGCCAAGGCGCACGGAGCCAAAGAACGAGACGAGGTCGCCGCCGATGGAGGAGTCGTCGGAGGCCGTGACGCTGCCGAAGAAGTTGACCACGTCGTGACGGACCTGGCCATTGAGGCGGACGTCGCCGAAGAAAACGACGACGTCGCCCTTGATGTCGCCGTCGGCGTGGACACTGCAGAAGAAGCAAACGGCGTCGTGTACCGGGGCGTCGGGCGTGACCTGAATGTCATTGAAGAACTGAACCGCATCCTGGTCGGCGCGGGCCGGCGCAGAGGCAACTGCCAGGGCGGCGCCGAAGAGGCAAGAGGCAAGCCATCTCCTGTGCATAGCGTGATCCTCGCTACAGTCACTATACGCGGCCGGGAGGGGGAAAGTTCCTGTCGGCGTATCCTACTGACGGCTAAGAGCTTGGGTCCACTCGGCGGCGGTGGAAACGAGCACGTCGGGAGGGGAGTCCATCAGGTTCTGAGGGCCGAAGCCGAAGGCGCATCCGATCGACCAGGCGCCAGCATTGCGCGCGGTCTCGACATCGACCTGGCTGTCGCCGATCATCACGGTTTCGCGGGGCGTGGCGCCGGTTTCGTCCATCAGCGAGCGAAGGCCCATAGGATCGGGCTTTTTGGCGGGGAAGCTGTCGCCGCCGTAGATGTGGAGGAAGTAATTGGCGAGGCCTAGCCCCTCGCAGATGCCGCGCGCAGGCCGGACCGGCTTGTTGGTTAGGACGGCCATGATTCTTTTGAGACCGCCGGGCGCATCGTGGAGCTCGTGCAGCGCCTTGAGCGCGTCGAGCACGCCCTCGTAGGCGTAGGTGAAATCGAGCTTGTGCTCGCGGTAATACTGCAGGAAGAACGCGTAGGCTTTGGCGAAGAGATCCTCGCTGACCTTGTCGAGCGCCACGTTGCCGGCCAGGGCGAGCGAGCGGCGCATGAGCATGGGCGCGCCGTTGCCGACGAAGCCGGCGATCGCGGGATCGGGCAGAGGGCCCAAGCTGCACTCGCGGAGCGTTGCGTTCACGCTGTTGCAGAGGTCTTGCGCGGAGTCAATGAGCGTGCCGTCCAGATCGAAGACCAGCAACTTCAACTGCTCCACGGGGATGGGGCGAAAGACGCGAATCATATTGCTATCAGTCTAAAGGGAAGGCAAGAGCGGTTTCGCAGTTGATGTAGCCGTTTCAAGCCTCGGTGCAGGGTGGATTCGTCTTGAGGACGAATCCACTTGGCGTCAATGGCCTCGGGACACAGGAACTGCGGAACCGCTGTAGGCGCGTTGTTTAGACTTAGGACGCAGAGTTTTTGAAGAGGAGTTCCGCATGGTGAATCGACGGGCATTCATCCTGGCGGCGCTGCTCGCTGTTGCGATCGGACTGGGCTCTGTTTCGGCGCAACAGGCGGCAAAGCCAGTGATCAGCAGCGATACCGCGGCAGAGCGCATTCCCAACCTTGGGACGCTCAAGACGGAACTGAAGGAGTATCACGATTGCACGTGCAAGTGCGGATGCTACATGCACGACGTCGACGCGCAGGCAGATCGCGCCATCGCATTTCTCGAGCGCCGCGCCGCGCGCCGCGGCCCGCAGGAGAAACTGGCGCTGATTCTCGACATCGACGACACCACGCTTTCGACATACCCGGAAATGCTGGATGCCGATTTTGCCTACAACCCGAGCGTCTTCGATGCGTGGGTGCAAAGGGGTGATGCGCCGGCGATACCAGGGACGCTAAGACTCTACAGAGAAGCACAGAAGCTGGGCGTCAGCGTTTTCTTTATCAGCGGCCGATGGGAGACGGAACGCGTGGCAACAGAGCGTAATCTGCGCGCGGATGGATTCGACAAGTGGAACCTGCTCGTGATGCGTCCCACGTCGAACAGATCGCAGACCACTGGGGCGTTCAAGGCGGTGGTACGTGGGCAGATCGTTTCCGCCGGATACACGCTGGCTCTCAACGTGGGTGACCAATGGAGCGACTTGGAGGGCAAGCCGGAGGCGGAGAATTCGGTGAAGTATCCGGATCCGTATTACTTCATCCCTTAGGATCCTGCTTTCCCAGGTCCCAAAAGCGGGACCTGGGCACCCACATTCGTACAAAATCAGGCGGTAAGAGATCTAGTGAATCCGGATGTTGCCCGATCCCGTGCCGATATGCACTTCGGGCCCGCCACCGCCGATTGTGCCCCTTATATGGTGGTGGTCGATATTCCCTTGCGTCACAAGCTCGCGGTCGCAATGAACGCTGCCAGAGCCGGTCCCGGCGTCAAGCGTGAGACCGGCGCTGCCCGTCCAAATCTCGACACTGCCGGAACCGGTGGAGATGCGCCATGGACCCGCCGGTGTGCCGCCCGCCTTGATGTTGCCTGATCCGGTATTTGCGTGGAGGGCGCCGTGGAGGTTCTTTAGATCGATGGAGCCGGAGCCCGTTGAGGCCTTGACGTCGCCGGAACCGGTTTGTTCGGCATCGATGTTGCCCGATCCGGTTTGGAGAGTGAACCCTTCCTGGAGGCCGGTGGCATGAATCGATCCGGAGCCGGTGCCGAGCTTTGCATTCGCACCGACGCCGTCGTCGGTGATATTGCCCGAGCCGGACCCGGCGTCGAGGTACGAGTCGGCCGGTGCCTGAACCTCGTAATCGATGGAGATGTTGCCGAGATTGCGATGCATAACGCCGATGCGGACGATATTGCCGGTCTGCTCGATGGGCGGATGGGCCGCGATCACGTTTACATCCTCGCTGCTGCCCCAGTTGGATTTGACCCGGCCGAAAATGTGCACTTTCCCCGCTGGGCCGACACTGAGGTGAATGGAACCCGAACCGGTTTTCACCGCCAGGTCGACTCGCCCGTTTACGGTCAGGTCGCGTTCAAAAGTGGCCTCGGCAGCGCGGACCGGTGCTGCCGCCGCGACAGCCAACGCCAGCGATGCTGCGATTACCGCAAAAAAATGCCTCATGGCGATCCTCTTCTTCCTTCCAAAGTCCTGTACGCACGGGAGGGCTGCCCGGTTCCAAAGAGGGCAGGCCAAAAGCCGAGTGACGACTTCCCGCTCACCTTCCAATGCTATGCTCTGACGCAGATGCACCAGATGCTGCTCATAAAGCCGGTCGCGGTGGCCATGCTGATCCTGGCCAACGCCTATTTTGTCGCGGTGGAGTTCGCGCTGGTTTCCATTCGCGAAACGCGCGTGGAACAACTGCTTTCGGCGCGGGTTCCGGGAGCGCGGGCGGTGCGGCGCCTGCATCGCAACCTGGACGACCTGCTGCCTGCCGTGCAACTGGGCGTGACGCTATGCTCGCTGGCGCTTGGCTGGCTGGGAGAGCCATTGGCCGCGCAGATGCTGGAGGGCTGGCTGGGCGCGCTGCCGCACGCGAGCGTTTACGGCCACGTGGCGGCCGTGGTGATCGGATTTGCGATCATCACGTATTTTCACGTAGTGGCCGGCGAGTTGGTGCCGAAGGCGCTGGCGCTGAGGCGGGCTGAAGCGCTGGCCTTGGCAGTGGCGCCGCCGATGCTCGTATTTATGGCCGTGGCCCGGCCGGCAGTCCGCCTGCTGAGCCGCTCGGCGGCGGCGGTTCTGCGCGCATTCGATATTCCGGCGATGGAGAGAGCGGCGTCGGTTCACTCCGCCGAGGAGCTGAAGCTGATTGCGACAGCGGCGCGGCGGCTGGGCATTCTGCCCGAGTTTCAGGAGATGCTTTTGCACCGCGCTCTTGAACTCGGCGACGTGCCGGTGCGCGAGATCATGACGCCGAGACAGAAGATTTTCTCGCTGCCGTCGAACATGGTTCTCGACGAGGCTTGCAAACGGGTCTTCAGCAGCGGCCACTCGCGGATTCCTGTTTACGACGAGACGCGCGGACCCGAGTACATTGTGGGAGCGGTGTATGCGCGCGACCTGGCGCGATTGTTTTACTTTCGCGCGACGACGCCCGCGGCGCCACAGGGCGAGCTGAGAATGGCGCAGATCATGCGCGAGGTGCCGGTGGTGCCGGAGACCAAGCCGGCACTGGACCTGCTGCGGGACTTCAAGCTGAATCGGAGGCACCTGGCCATCGCGGTGGATGAGTACGGATCGACGGTTGGACTGGTGACCGTGGAGGATGCGATCGAGCAGCTTGCGGGCGAGTTGGAGGACGAATTCGACGCGCCGTCGCATCCAGTGCTGACCAGCGCCGGCGGTGCGGTGGTGATGGATGGCGGCGTGAACCTGCGCGACCTGGAGACGCAGATGGACTGGAACCTGCCGCGCGACGGAGGGGTGGAGACGCTGGCGGGATTCGTGCTGGCGCGACTGGGGCACATTCCAAAGGCGGGCGAATCTGTTGAGTTTGAGGACCGGCGCCTGACCGTGGTGGAGATGGAGGGGAGACGCATTGCGAAGATTCGCGTGGAGCCGGTGCAGCCGAGCACGCCGGCGACGGAATAGCGCCTGGCAAGCTGGGCGCCGGAAATCTGCCAGATGAAGCTGCGCGTGGGTGCAGCGGCGCGTACATCATCCATTAACGTCTGGTTCGTGGAAATCCTGCCTGCATCGATGAAAATAGAATTGGATGAGTTTCGAGAACAGGACAAAGAATCGATTGACGCCGGCGCAAACCGAGATACACAAATGGACCGCGGAAGAGTTTGAGCGACTGGTCTTCGAATGCCAGCCGAAGGTGGCGGTGTTCGATTGCGACGGAACCTTGTGGAGCGGCGACGCGGGGTACGGATTCATGGCGTGGTCGCTGGAGCAGGGGCTGGTGTCGCGGTCGACACAGGACTGGATCGACATGCGCTATCGCGCCTACCGTGCCGGAGAGGTGAGCGAAGAGGCGATGTGCGGCGAAATGGTGCAGATGTATGTCGGCCTGCACGACAGCGAACTCGAGGCCGCCGCCGCGCGGTACGTGGATGAGTTCGTGCGCGGGCGCATTTTTGCCGAGATGGCCGCGATGGTTGAAAAGATGCGGCGGGCGGGCATCGCACTCTGGGCGGTGAGCTCGACAAACCGGTGGGTGATCGCCGCAGGACTGCGCGATTTCGGAATCGCGCAGGAACGGATCCTGGCGGCGGCAGTGCGCGTCAAGGACGGCATCATCACGAGCGACATTGTCGATGTGCCGACGGACGAGGCGAAGGCGGTCGCGCTTAAGCGCGCCGGCGTGCCCAAACCGGATGCAGTGTTTGGCAACTCGATTCACGACCTGGCAATGCTGGAGATGGCCCGGTGCCCGTTTGCGGTGAATCCTTCACCGGCGCTCAAGGAGGCGGCCGCGCAGCGAGGCTGGGGCTACTTCAGGCCGCAGTCTGCCGAGGGCGAGGAAGCAGCGGTGGGAGGAGAATAGAGCCGGGATCGCCGGCGGCGGCGGCACTCGGGGCTACTCCGGCCGGCGGCGGAAACCCCTTCCTACGGGCGAATTCTTTAGGCCGTTCTTACTTTTCCGTCATTTACACTTGAACGAGTGAACGAGACCGCGTCAAAGGAGAAGACGCACACCAACGGCCCCGCAGTTCGTTTTGTGGCGGCCGCGCTGATCGTTCGCGACGGTCAGGTTCTGATTGGCCAGCGGCGAGCGGAACAGCCCATGGGTTCGCTGTGGGAGTTTCCCGGCGGGAAGATCGAGCCAGGTGAGAGCCCGCAGGAGGCGCTGGCCCGCGAGCTGGTCGAAGAGCTCGGTATTCGCGCCGATGTTGGGCCGGCGGTAACGCGCATTCGCCACAACTATCGCCGCGGCGGCGCCGTGGATCTGCAGTTCTTTGAGGTCCGCGAGTTTTCGGGTGAAATCAACAACCAGATCTACCAGCAGGTGCGCTGGGTGAAGCTTGGAGACCTGACGGCCTACAAGTTTCTGGCAGCGGATCGCGGGCTGATTCGAGATTTGGCGGCGGGAAAGCTGCTGTAAAACAGCCTTCAGGGATCAGTGATCAGGGGTCAGGGGTCGCGCATCAGAAATCAGTGCTCCCAGCGCCCGCAGCACAGATTTTCGCGACAACCTAACTTAGCGATTCAGTGCCGGAATTGAGTCTACGATGACGGAACCTGCGCCATTCCTTTCGGTTTATCGGTTTCGATGGTATTGGAGGGGGGCTGCGCTCGCGGCTCTAGCGTTCGCCGTTATCTTCGAGTATCGGTGTGTGTGCGATGCGGCGTCGGGCGCCGAGGACAATGGGATCGGGTATGTGATTATCGGCGGTTTGCTCGTGATCGCGGGCGTTGGGCTTGTGGCCCATAGCTTCACGGCGAGCGTGGAATTCAGCAACGGTGCGATCGAGTATACGAGTCTTCTCGGCATGGATAGCCTGCCTCTCGACAAAATCAAGGGCCGCAGGGAATATGTTGTCCGCGGAAAAGGCGGAAGCACGCACTACCTGAGATTGGTGCCCAGCGACGATCGGTTCCAGACAATGAGCTTCTCGAAAAACTACAAGTTCGACGACTCTTTCTACAAATGGTTCTACAGTCTTCCCGATCTCGACGCCAGGGACAAGGAAGCTCACAAGGACGAGGATTTCGGGCTTATCTGAATCAATGCCCCGGAATCATGCCCCAAAGCATAGCCCCTGTCATTCCGATGACGATGATGCTTGTACTCCAGGCAATCACGTTCCAGAGGCGCGAGTTTTTGTGCTCGCCCATCAGATCTGTGCGGTTGATGAGCAGCAGCATGAGGATGATGACGACCGGCAGCAGGACGCCGTTGAGCACCTGCGAGAGAATCGCGACGTTGATCAATTGCGCGTCTGGCAGAACAAGTACTGTGATGGCTCCGCCGGCGATCAGCAACGCGTAAAGCCAGTAGAAGAACGGCGCTTCTTTAAAGCTCTTGTCCACGCCCGATTCCACGCCGAGGCCTTCGCAGACGGTGTAGGCCGTGGAGAGCGGCAATATGGAGGCCGCGAAGATCGATGCATTGAAGAGCCCGAAGGCGAAGAGGAGGAAGGCGTAATCGCCGGCCAGTGGGCGCATGGCTTCGGCGGCGTCGGCTGCGACCTGGATGGCGCCCATGCCGTGCACGAAGAGCGTGGCCGCGCAGGCCACCACGATGAACCAGGCGATGAGATCGGTAAAGAAGCAGCCCACGATTACATCGAGGCGCGAGGCCGCGTAGTCCTTTACGCGAATTCCCTTCTCCACGATGGACGACTGAAGGTAGAACTGCATCCAGGGGGCAATGGTGGTGCCGACGACGCCGATGGCCATGTAGATGTAGGCCTTGTCGCGCCAAACGGAATTGGCGGGCAGCTTGACGGTGGCCCACAGCGCGTCGTGCCAGTTAGGCTGCGCGAGCACGCCGGCAAAGATATATGTGATGTAAACCAGCGAGGCCACGAGGAAGATCTTCTCTGTACTTTTGTAGTCGCCGCGCAACACCAGCGCCCAGACCAACAGCGCGCAGAACGGCACGGAGATGAATTTGGAGAGGTGGAAGAGGTGCATGGAGCCGGCGATGCCGATGAACTCGGTGACCACGTTGGTGTAATTGACAACGACGAGCATCACCATGAGGACGACAGTAATGCGCAGGCCGAACTCTTCGCGGATAAGATCGCTGAGACCCTTGCCGGTGACCACACCCATGCGGGAACACATCTCCTGCACCACGATGAGGGCGATGGTGATGGGAATCATGGTCCAGAGGAGGGTGTAGCCGTACTGTGCGCCGGCCTGAGAGTAGGTGAGGATGCCGCCGGAGTCGTTATCGACATTGGCGGTAATGAATCCGGGGCCGAGAACGGCCAGAAAAAGGAGTATCCGGATTCGCCAGCGCTTCCACATACCGGTGCGGGTTCCTATGGTGGATTCATCGCAGTTTGACGTTTACGGAAAAAGTTTCCTCACTGACCATATCAGGCAAGACCCGAAGGCGCGAAGCCTGCAAACGAAATCGATGCGCAAGGCGCGATATTGTGCAACCGCAGACGCTTTGGCGCGGTTGCGCACAGCGTGGTTCGATTAGAATTCCCTTTCACGGCTAGCGTCTTCAGGAGGAACCTCGAATGTACCCACTCAACGCCAAGGTGAATCTCCGTTCCCGGCGGAGATTGCTGGGCTCTCTGGCCACGGCCGCCGGCGTTTCAACGGCTGCGCTGCTGGGCATGAATGCGGCTGGCGCTTCCGCCGCTCCAGGCGAACCGGAGGTTCCGGAAGAGATCTTCGCGCTGGCTCGCCTGCGTCATTACAAGAATCTTCGTTCCTCGAGCTGGGACCGCACTGGCGGCAACGCCGATTGGGTCGCTGTGGAGCCAGGCCAGGCGACCACGGTTCTCGATGCAAAGGGCGCTGGGGTGGTCACACACATCTGGTTCACCATCAATTCACCCGATCCCATGCACCTAAAGAATCTGGTGCTTCGCGCTTGGTGGGATGGCGAACCGACACCCTCCGTCGAGGTTCCCGTCGGCGACTTTTTTGGCCTCGGACTGGGCGAGTATTTCATTTATCAGTCGGCTTTGCTTGCGGTGGCGCCCATGAAGGCCCTGAACGCTTACTTCCAGATGCCGTTCGCGACTGCGGCACGCCTCACGCTGACGAATGAAGGAACGGTGCGCACGAAGAACCTTTATTTCGCGGTTGACTATGTGGCGCTGGCGAGTCTTCCCCAAGGCCTGGGCCGCTTTCACGCGCAGTATCGTCAGGCCGCGCCGTGCAAAGCAGTTAAGAGCGGCGGCAAGAACCTAAGCGGGCGGGACAATTATGTGTTTCTGGAGGCTACGGGGAAAGGACATTTTGTGGGCGTGACGCAGGCAGTGGTGCAGAACGAAAACGGCTGGTTTGGCGAGGGCGACGACATGATTTTTGTCGACGGTGACGCGATGCCCACGATCAATGGGACCGGGACTGAGGACTACTACAACGGCGCGTGGGACTTTGGCGGACAGCCCTTCGCCAACATGCACCAGGGAGCGCCGTACATCGTGAATCCCGAGCGCACCGGCGGGCGCTATTGCCTCTACCGCTGGCATACTGAGAGCCCCATCGCGTTTGAGCAGTCAATCAAAGTGAGCATTGAGCATGGCACGGCGAACGACCGCTCGGATAATTTCTTTTCGACGGCCTACTGGTACCAGACCGAGCCGCACGCAGCGTTTCCGGCGCTACCGCCGCCTGCGGAACGCGTGCCAAGGGTATCTGCCGTCGGGAGAATATAAGGAACAGAGACCGGCTAACCTCTGCTCAATCAACAAACTAACAATACGTCGGCCCGGCCACGATGCGGCTCCTAAAAAATACTTAAGTACCCACTTGACAATTCTCCGACCTTCGAGCATACTGAAGTCGTTGCTTCAGTATTTCTCCAGGAGGGAAACCAACATGACCGCAACTGAGTCGAGCACGATCCACAACACATTTGTCATCGAACGCAACTTTCCCCAGCATCCGGCGCGTGTCTTTTCCGCCTTTGCCCAGCCTGCGCTCAAGCGCCGCTGGTACGCCGAGGGCGACCACGAGATCCTGGACTTCCATATGGATTTTCGTTTGGGTGGGAGCGAGCGTTTCCGTTATCGATTCAAGGAGGGCCATCCGATCGCGGGATCGGAGATCGCCAACGAAAGCACCTATCAGGACATCCTGGAGGAGAAGCGAATTGTGATGACCACGAGAATGTCGCTGAACGGAAAGCCCATCGTGGTCATGCTGGCGACTTTCGAGTTCGTTCCCAACGGCACAGGCACGGATGTGATTCTCACGCATCAGGGAGCCTACATCGACTGGCCGGACGGCGTGAAGATGATCGAAATGGGCTGGAAGGGTTTGATTGATCGGCTGCAGAAAGCGCTGGCTTAGTAAGGGGGTTTCATGCGCGATTGTCCGGTTGACATCGACCGATTGTTCCACGCGCTTGGTGACCCCACGCGGCGAGCCATTCTTGACAGGTTGGTCGAGAGGCCCGCATCGGTGTCGAAGCTGGCAGAGCCGCTCGGGATCACACTGACGGCGGTGATGCAGCACCTGGAGATTCTTGAGGAGGCGAGGCTGGTGCACACGGAGAAACTTGGGCGCGTGCGCACCTGCCACATTGAGTCCGCCGGATTTCGCGCGCTCGAGCAGTGGATTCGTAACCACCGGACGGCGTGGGAGCGGAAGCTCGACCGGCTAGGCGAAGTGCTTGGCGAAGAGGAATAGGAATCCTGGTAGTCGCATTCCGGGTTCGCACAAATCAACAATTGGAGGTCGATTATGTCCAAACCGAGGGCTGTCTCACGCCGTAAATTCATGGCGTCGGTGGTCTCCACTGCAGCCGTTGCGTCAATCCCGGTCCGATTGAACGCACGTTCACAATCACAAACTGGACTCGAAAAACCAAAAGAAGACGACATGGCTTCCCTGACACCCTATTTGTTGTTCGATGGCACTTGCGCACAAGCGATGGAGTTTTACAAAGCCGTCTTAGGCGGGGAATTGAGCATCATGAAAGTGAAGGATTCGCCAGCAAAGGACCGCTTTCCGTCATTTCAACAGGACAAGGTCATCAATGCTCACCTCGAAAGCGGCGCTGTTGCGCTTTCCGCTTCGGATTGGCTGATGCCCGAAGCAACCCCAATTCGCGGCAACACGGTCTGTATGTTTCTGCATGGCGGGTCGCTTGATGATCTGAGGGCAATGTTCAAAAAGCTCTCAGATGGCGCGAAGGTGACCAATCCTCTCTCGGAACAGTTCTTCGGCACTTACGGCGCATTAAATGACCGATTCGGTGTGCGGTGGATGTTTCAGACAAACAGCAAAGACTAGCGAGAGAGAAGAGGCGCTACAGCTTATCGCGCAGGAAGGCGATAACGCGCTCGGCCCGGACGACGCCCACCATGCGGCCCTGCGAATCGACCACAGGAAGTGCGTGGAGGTTGTACTTATCGAACCTCTCGGCGAGCTCGTTCTGCTTCATCTCCGGCGGGCAAGAGAGGACGCGGGGCTCGGCGAGGAGGCTTAAGTATGTACCCGGCTGCGCCATGACACTGACCATCACAGGCAAGACCCAAACGCGCGAAGCCGGTGGAGCAAATTGCTCACTCGGCCGTCCCATACAAAAGGGTGGACGCTTCTTGCGGAAGAATCCACCCCGTTGCCTCAGAAAAATCGGCCGTCTTTGCGATCCCTGCTATGCCATAGCCGCAAACACGGGATCGATCTGCCGCGTCGTGTTCGCGCTTCCGGCGAGCAGGCGCTCCACCACGTCCGCCGCGCTGTAGCTCTGGCGTCCCGGCGCCAGGAACTGCGCGATGGTATTCAGGTCGTCGCCCACCGTCACCAGACCTGGCTCAACCGATCCATCCTTGCGTGTCTGCGCGTGCCCGATATTCGCCAACAGCGTATTGCACAGGCACTTGCGGCCTACTGTTTCCTCGATCTTGCCGCCCTTGGCCAGGTAGTTTCCGACTGGCTCCGCCGAGCAGCGATAGCCAATCTGGTCATCGCCCGCCGCGTACGGCTCGCGCAAATAACCAAGATCGCAGATCCGGTTTCGCCCATCGTAAACATTGGACTCCGAAGACGTGCCCTCGAGCTGCGCCACCTTGAAGGGAAATCCGGTCGGCGAGGCCAGCGGATCGGTAAATACGTCGCCAGCACCCGCAATCGCCTGCTCGATGAGCCGCGATTTGAGGTCGGCCCTCAATCCCGATTCCCGGCTGAACGCAAACGCGGTTCCCACCTGCACGCCCGCGGCCCCCTGGTCCAGCGCTTCGCGCAGTTTGACCGGATTGCCATACCCGCCGGCCAGCCAGAAGGGAACGCCCAGCGCCCGCAAGTCCTCGATGTTGACCCGGTCGCGCTCGCCATAGACCGGTTCGCCGGCGGCGTTGAGCTGGAGCTTGCCTCGCGGCGGCGCATTGTGCCCACCCGCTGTTGGACTTTCGATCACAAAGCCGTCAACACGCCCATTAGCCCGCCTGAGCATGGTCGCGGCCAGCGTGTTCGACGAAACGATCGCCAGAAACCTGGGCCGATGGAGCACCGGCAGGGGTCCCTCCGCGTAGTCGGCCGGATCGAGCCGCATCAGAGCGTCCAAATTCGCAAATTGCGCCTGGGCCGCGCCGCTAACAGCCAGGCGATACTCCGCAGCATGGTCCGCTGCAAACGCATCGAGCACGCCGGGAATGTGCAGCGGGATTCCCGCGCCCATCAGCACGTAGCCCACGCCTGCCAACATGGCGCCGTAGATTGAGGGCAAATGGGGGATCTGCACCTTCTCAAGGTAGTTGATGCCCACAGGATTGTTGTGGCCTTCCCTGGCGAGAAAAACTTCAACGAAGTTGCTGACGATGCACAACTCGACGAGTTTACGAGGATCGCGTTTCTGGTGCATGGGCAGGTTGGGATAAGAGGCTCCCGCAGGCTTTCCGCCGCAAACGAAGTACTCCTGCCAGATGCGCCTGGCCATCTCGGGAAAGGGAAAAGCGTCCAATCCCCTGCGCATGTGCCCGCCCTGATCGCCATCGGCGAGCCGGCGCACAAAGACCGAATCGAGCGCCGTGCCCGACACGACACCCAACTCGCCAAGTTTGGAAACGGCCTGGGCCAGGCGCCAATTGGACACACCAACACCCATTCCGCCCTGAATAAGCTTCGGAAATTGGAACATCTTTAAATTGTTTCACAGATTCAGATGGGACCGGAGTTTTTCTCGGAAATTGGTAACAAAAGGATCGCAGGCAATTGCCGGAGATGGAACAGGAAGGGTCTCGAGCAACTGCCGTTTCGACAAGAATCTAAAGCTTTTCGCGCAGGAAGCTGATGACGCGTTCCGCCTGCACCACGCCCACCATGCGGCCCTGAGAGTCAACGACGGGGAGCGCGTGCAGGTTGTATTTATCGAACATCTCGGCCAGCTCGTTCTGTTTCATGTCAGGCGGGCAAGAGATGACGCGGGGCTCGGCGAGGACGCTCAGGCGCGAATCGGGTTGAGCCATGACCAGGCGGGCCAGCGGGATGGCTGCGCGCAGGGCGCGTTTTTCGTCGAGCAGGAAGACTTCGGTTACGCCCTCAGGATCGCCGTCGAAGCTGCGCAGCGCCTGCACGGCCTGCGCGACAGTCGCGTCCAAGCCGAGGTAGACGAATTCCGTGGTCATGCAGCCGGCGGCAGAGTCTTCGTCGAACTCGAGAAGTTCTTCGACTTCCTGCCGCTCTTCGGGCTCCATCTCCTCGAGGATGGCGTCGGACTGGTCCTCAGGCAGCTCGGAGAGCAGGTCGGCGGCGGCGCCGGGATCCATCTCTTCGACGATGTCGGCGATGCGCTCTTCGTCGAGCTTTTCAAGGAGCGCCTTCTGCAGTTTGGGCTCGACTTCCTCCAGGGTCTCGGCAGCCACTTCTTCATCGAGCGATGTGAACACAGCTTCGCGCTCGGCGGGCGCCAAATCTTCGAGAATATCGGCGAGCTCGGAGGGGTGGATTCCGGCCAGGCGCTCATGCTCGATGCGCAGCTTGACCCGGCGGGCGGGATCGGGCTCAATGACGTCGACAAATTGCCAGGGAATGGCGCGCGCGCTGAACCTGCGGGAAATGGACTCGAGCCTGGTGCGCGGAAGAACTCCTTTGAAGACCCTGCGGAATGCGCCGCGCAGACCCACTTCCACTTCAGCCACGCGCAACAGATGTGCCGCGCCCAGGTCGGCCCACTCCAGATCGACGTCGTTGACGCGGACCACCTTGCGGCCATTGATGTCGATGATCTGCCGGTCGACAAGATCGCGCTGCAAGAAGAGATAGCCGCCCTCATCCTTGAGCGGGGCGAGCGCCTCGGTTGAGCGCAATTCCAGCGTGCCGGCGGGCGTCTCCATCACATCCTGAGGCGGCACGATGGAAAGCCCGTCGCGTGTTTTGAGCACGACGCCCGCAACCCTGCCGCCGTCAGGTCCCGTGGCCACCGCAATATCCTTGAGCTTGCCGCGCAACTGTCCACGCGCGTCGGTCACCGGCGTGCCGAGGAGCGCCGTGAGACTGACGCGAATTGTGGTGCGCTGATTCATTTATGATTCGATGCGTTACGATGCGACGCGTTACGGTTTGACGCGACGCGGCCCCAAAAGGAAATGGGTCCGCCTGTCGAACGCAGTTTACTCCCTGAGACCGAGCGCCCGCCGGGCGGAAAGCGCGGCGGGGCCAACGGAAGTAATCCCCTTTCCCCGCTTGACACAATCGCATCCAGACTTGAAACTGCGACTTACGGTGGTTCTCCAATTTCCGCGGAGTCTTGAGTGGCGTGCAAGGTGACGTTTGCCGCGACGAACGCCACTTAAGGGCTGAGGCTCCGCTCTACACCAATTGGAGAGCAGCTATAGGTTGACGGAGCGAGGGGTGGCGCGGGTGAAGGCACTCCAGCGGAGGCGGAAAGTAGCCCGGTGACTGGACCGAGTAGAACAAGGCGGAGCTTCCGGCTCAACTCCACGATGGAAAGCGTGAGCGAGGTGGAATCGGCCGCAGATCAGCTGGCCACCGAGGCAGGTCTTGACGAAGACCAGCGCTTCCACATCGGGATGGCGGTGCGCGAGGCTACCATCAACGCCGTGCTGCACGGCAACGAATACGATCCGGCCCGCAAAATCGACGTGGCGCTGGAGAACACCGGCAAGGACCTGGTGTTTGTGATCGCCGACGAGGGGCATGGATTCAATCCCGAGGATGTTCCCGACCCGCTGGCCGCCGAGAACCTGCTGCGCGGGACGGGCCGAGGCATCTTCCTCATCCGGTCGCTGATGGATGAGGTACACTTTCGACAACTGCATCCCGGCACCGAGTTGACGCTGATCAAGCACCTGGCGCCAACGGGCGGAAAAACTTAGCACGATGGCGGGAGGATGAGCAGCGGCGAGCTGCCGCCATTCCCGCGCAGGAGCCGGCGGGTAAGTTTTCCTTGATGCCGGCGGCAGTAAAGATGCTATAACCGAAGTACCAACAAGGAGGGAATTTCCGTGGCACTTGCGATAGCTTCCCGTGAAGTGGATGGCGTCACTGTATTGGAACTCAGCGGGCGGATCACACTGGGCGAGGGCAGCGTGCAATTGCGCGACGCCATTCGCGACCTGATCGGCAAAGGGCAGCACAACATTCTGCTGGACCTGGGCGAGGTGAGCTACATCGATAGCTCGGGCCTGGGCGAGTTGGTAAGCGCCTACACCACGGCCAGGAACCAGGGCGCAAAGCTGAAACTGCTCAGGCTGACCAAGAAGGTCCACGATCTGCTGCAGTTGACCAAACTGTATACCGTCTTCGACATCTTCGATGACGAGGCGAGCGCCATAGGTTCATACAAATAGACCCATTGGGCATTTCGTGAGACGAAGAGGCCATCCCGCGTGCGCGGAATGGCCTTTTTGCGTTTGCGGCAGAGGTGCAGGGCCGCCGGCCTCTAGAACTGCACGTTGGGCACGGTTTGCGCCGCTGGGCTGGCCTCGAAGCGGGCATTATTCACCTTATAGCCGGCAATTCCCGCCCAGATGTTGTTGGGGAATTGCTGAATGAAGGTGTTGTAGTCCAGCAGCGCGCTGTTATACCGGTTACGAGCGACCGCGATGCGGTTCTCGGTCCCCGAAAGCTCGTCCTGCAGGCGCATGAACTGGTCGCTGGAGCGCAGTAGCGGATAGTTCTCGGTGAGCAGCAGCAGGCGGCCTAACGCCCCGTCCAACTGATTGTTGGCGGCAATCTTCGCCGCCGGTCCCTGCGCGTTCAACATACCGGCCCGCGCATTCGCGATATCACCGAAGACTGTGCTCTCTTCCTTGGTGAAGCCCTTCACGGTCGACACCAGGTTGGGAATCAGGTCAGCGCGCCGCTCCAATTGCACGTCCACGTCGGACCAATTGGTCTTGACCACTTGATCTTTGGCGACCATCTGATTTCTGGCGCTCACGTAGCTGCCAAAGATCATGAGGGCGACCAGAACCAGAACGGCCACTACGGCCAGGGTAATTCCAAGTGCTTTGCTCATACAGGTTGTTTCTCCTTCGTCGAAACAGCTTCCAGCTTCTAGCTACGGTCTCCACAGGCGAACCTTGTTTGTAGAAACCTGAAACTCGTGTTTCTCTCCGCTCTTCTCATGCAATCGGTTCATCCGATTCGCAAGCCGGCAAAGCCGGAAGCTAGCAGCCAGAGGCTAGTAGCTTTTGAACTACCAACTTCCACCGGCGCCGCCGCCGCCAAAGCCTCCGCCCGTGCCGCCGAAACCGCCGAAGCCGCCACCACCTCCGCCGCCCCCGCCGAATCCACCGCCGCCACCCATCCAAGGCCCGCCGATCCCAGGACCTCCGCGCCAACCGCCCCGGCCCCACCCGCCAAAGAACAGGCCCCAGCCGAAGAGCATCCTGAGCAGCGAGAATCCGCCAAAGAAACCGAGCACAAGGATGAGGAGAATGAATTTGCCGATTACGGCGCCTTGCGAATCCTGCTGGACAGGCTGCGGAGCCGTGACAGGCGCGTTGCCGCTCAGCGTCACCTTGGCGTCGTCGGCGATGACCTGGGCAATTTGGCCCACAGCCGACGTGACTGCGCCGTCATAATCGCCGGCGCGGAGATCCGGGACGATGGAGCGGCCGATGTCGCCCGTTTTGCCGTCGGGCAGGATGCCTTCAAGGCCGTAGCCGATCTCAATGCGGTACTTGTGGTCCGCCACTGCCAGAAGCACCATCGCGTAGCGATTGAGGCCCTTGTTGCCCATCTTCCAGTGGTCTTCAAGCTGGTTGGCGTAGTCGGCCGCGTCGTCGCCGTTGAGGTCGTGCACGGTAACCACGGCGACCTGCACGTTGGCTTGAGAATGGTCGAGCTGCGCACAGATCGAATCCAACTGCGCGACGGCCTGCGGCGAGAGGACGTGCGCAAAGTCGCTGACATAGTCGGTGGGCTGGGGCAGGCTGGCGACAGGTTCGGCGCGCGTGGGGATGGCGAGAAAAGCCAGGAGGGCCGCCAGCAATGACGGAAACACGGCGAAACTTGCGCGGCGCAGGCCTCTCATTCCTAGTCCATTGTACGTGGGAGGACCGCGGCGAGTTCCCAAGGTAGCAGGCTCTACACTGGGATAGAAATGAGCCAGACTCCGCTTCCCTCACCCCCTGTTGCCCGCAAAATCCATACGGAAACCAAGCTGCACGGCGTCGTGCTCACCGATGATTACGCATGGCTGCGCGACAAGGAAAATCCGGAGGTGACGGCGTATCTGGAGGCCGAGAACGCCTATGCGGAAGCGGTGATGGCGCCGCTTGCCGGCCTTCGCGAAGAGCTTTACAAGGAGATGTTGAGCCACGTAAAGCAGACCGACGTGTCGGTTCCCTACCGCGACGGGGCCTGGTGGTACTACACGCGGACCGAGGAGGGGCTGCAGTACGGCATCCATTGCCGCAAGCGCGGAGGACCCGCAGGGCCGGGCGCGGATGCGGCGGAGGAAGTGCTGCTGGATGGAAATCAACTTGCGCAGGGGCACGCGTTTTTTGCGATCGGCGATACGAACATTACAGACGACGGGCGCTGGCTGGCGTACACGACCGATACAAAAGGCTTTCGCCAATACACGCTGCGCATCAAGGACCTGGAGACGGGCGAAACCTTGGCGGGCGAAGTGGAGCGGGTGGGGTCGGTGGTGTGGGCCGCGGATAATCGGGGTCCCCAGCGACAGGTCTCCGTCGCTGGGATGGAGAACCGCACGCTGTTCTACACAGTTGAAGATGAACAGCAGAAGCGGCAATACCAACTTTGGCGGCACATGCTCGGCACGACGCACGCGGAAGATGTGCTGGTTTACCAGGATGACGATGAGCGGTTCAACCTGGCGGCCGGACGGACGCGTGATGGCAAGTACATTGTGCTGGAGTCGGCCAGCCACACGACGACCGAGGCGCGGGTTTTGGCCGCCGACGACCCGGAGGCGAGCTTCGCGCTGATTGTGGCGCGCGAGGACGAGCATGAATACTCCGTCGATCACAGGAACGGCCTCTGGTTTATCCGGACGAACGATCGCGGACGCAACTTCAGGCTGGTGACTGCGCCGGCAGGCACGCCCGAACGCGAGCATTGGACCGAGCTGATTGCGCATCGCGACGACGTGATGCTCGAGGGCGTGGATCTGTTCGCGGATTTCTTCGTTGCGTGCGAGCGCGAGGACGGTCTGCCGCGGCTGAGGCTTTGGAACTTTGCGGGCGGCGGAGCCGAGGCTGCGCCGTCCGGAGAGATTTCGTTTCCGGAGCCGGCTTACAGCGCGCATCCGCACATCAACCGCATCTTTGAGACGACGACGTTTCGCTACGCATATCAATCGCTGGTGACGCCGAGTTCGGTGTACGAGTATGACGTGGCGGCGCGCGAATCGATGCTGCTCAAGCAGTTGGAGATTCCTGGCGGATTCGACCGAACGCTCTACGCCAGCGAGCGGATTCATGCGATGGCGCAGGATGGCGCCGAGGTTCCGGTGTCGATTGTGTATCGCCTGGACAAATTTGCTGGAAACATCTCGAGCACGAGAAGTTCCGCGGTTTCCCAGGTCCCAGAATCGGGATCTGCACCCCACGGACCAGGACCTGTCCGTGGGGACCCCGGACCTGGGGCCCCCAGAAATCCGCTCTACGTCTACGGGTACGGTTCGTACGGGTATTCGCTGCCGCTTGGTTTCAGCTCAAGCCGGCTGAGCCTGCTCGATCGCGGCGTGGTGATGGCGTATGCGCACATTCGTGGCGGCGGCGACCTGGGCAAGCCATGGCACGACGCGGGAAAGATGCTGGTGAAGCGCAATACGTTCACCGACTTTATCGCCTGCGTGGAGCACCTGACCGCGGCCGGCTATGGAGATCCGAAGCGTGTGGCGGCGGAGGGTGGGTCGGCCGGCGGGTTGTTGATGGGCGCGATCGTCAACATGCGGCCCGAGCTTTTCCGCGCCATCGTGTCGCATGTTCCCTTTGTGGACGTGATGAACACCATGCTCGATGCTTCCCTGCCCCTGACCGTTCCCGAGTATGAGGAGTGGGGCGATCCGAACGAGGAAGAGTATTTCCGCACCATACTGAGTTACTCGCCTTACGACAATTTGCGCGCGGCGAATTATCCGGCGATGCTGGTGAAGACGAGCCTGCATGACAGCCAGGTGATGTATTGGGAGCCAGCGAAGTATGTGGCAAAATTGCGCACGCTGAAAACAGACACGAACCCGCTGCTGCTGGTGACAAACATGCAGGCCGGGCACGGCGGGGCGAGCGGACGGTACGACTATTTGAAGGAGATTGCGCTGGACTACGCGTTTGTGCTGAGGGAGCTGGGAACCGTGTGACGAATCCGGAACTGGTTTATATTTGCACAGGGGAGAATTCCATGCAGCAAGCAAAATGGGCCCTTTTCGCAATGTTTTTTGTCATTTCGACCGCTTGCCTCGGACAGCAGACGATGACCGACATGTCCGATATACCGGAGGGACCGAGTTCCACAGCTCACGTTCGCGATCCTCATTCAAACTCTGCCGACCTCGCAGTGCCCCTATGCCCGGCAAAATTCGACCACAGCCTGGCGACCGATGGGATTGCATCTCGATTCCGGGACGAGGGTGTTAGGTCCCCGGCGCTAAAACATCCGTTCGAGCCTTCACTCTCAGATGAGGCGAGGTCAAAAGAAGCCCCGGGCGAGCCTTTGGACCTTGTCGTCGTGGTGAGCCTCGTCGTCAGCACCCACGGGAAACCGCAAGATGTTTGCCTGGTGCAGTCGGCCGGTTATGGCCTCGACGCCAAGGCAGCGAAAGCGGTCCAGCAAATTCGGTTCGTTCCAGCAACCAAGGACGGGAAGCCGGTAGCCGCGCTTGTCCACTTCCACATGGAATTCAAGCTCTTTTAGCCAGTTTCTTCGCGCTAGTCCGCGCGCCACGCAAGCGGTCTCGGGAAAACCGAGGGGATGATCAAGCGCCCTTCAGCTCCGCCAGCGTCTTCTCCAGGCTCGCCGCGTCTTCCACATTCAGCGACTTCAGTTCGGGATCGATCTGCTTGAGCAGGCCGCAAAGGACTTTGCCGGGGCCGACTTCAATGAACAGATCGGCGCCCGCTTCTTTCAGAGACTGCACGCAATCGACCCAGCGCACGGCGCCGGTGACCTGGCGGATGAGCGCGTCGCGCGTGGCATCGGCCGTGGTGACGAGACCGCCGGTCACGTTGGCGGCGACTGGAATACGCGGATCATGCATCGCGATGCCGGCCAGCACGCGCGCCACTTCTTCCTGAGCGGGTTGCATGAGCGCACAGTGGAACGGAGCGCTGACGGGAAGCATGACGGCGCGGCGAGCGCCCTTGGCCTTGCAGATTGCCGAAGCTTTTTCGACGGCTGCCGCAGCGCCCGAGATTACAGTCTGTCCCGGCGAGTTGAGGTTGGCGGATTGAACGGTGAGGCCGGTTTCGCGCGCGGCCTCGGCGCATGCCTCAACGACCTGAGCAGCGTCGAGCGAGAGCACGGCCGCCATGGCTCCCTCGCCCGGCGGCACCGCTTTCTGCATCGCAGCGCCGCGCGCTTTGACGGCGCGAACCGCATCGGCAAAAGAGAGCGTACCGGCAATGACATGCGCCGACCACTCGCCGAGCGAGTGGCCCGCGGCGAGAGCCGGTGCAATTCCCTTCTCGGCCAAGACGCGCGCAGCGGCTACGCTCACCGTCATAATGGCCGGCTGCGTGTTCTCGGTGAGACGAAGATCCTCTTCCGGTCCTTCAAAGCAGAGGCGCGAAAGCGGAAAGCAGAGAGCCGCATCGGCTTCGGCGAAGGTTTGGGCTGCAACGGGAAATCGCTCGGCGAGTTCGCGGCCCATGCCCACGGCCTGGGAACCCTGCCCCGGAAAGAGAAAGGCGATCTTGTTTGACATTCCAGTGAAATTTTATCCCGCCGCGCTGCAGATGCATCCCGCCCCAGCGGCAAAAAGCAACCGCAGTCGATCATGCCGCGGTGCGGCACCCGGAGAACATGAAAATCCGGCCAATGTGCACCAATGTGCGGGCGAGGACGCCCACACGACAGCCGGCCAGGAGGCCGGCGCTACTGGTGCATCGGTATTTTCAGGGCAGATCCTTCGACTCCGCTTGGCGCAAACGCGCCAAGCTCTGCTCAGGATGACAACGTTGAACGTTAAGGGCCCCGGTCTGGAGACTGGCGCTATACCTAAACACTGGTCCCGATCCCTCGTTCGCTGTCTTTTCAGTTCCAGCGCTTCTTGTCGTTGGAATCGTCGTCGATCTGCCGGCCCTGTCCGTCGAACTTCACGGTTTTGCCCTGCGAGCGCATGTAGACCTCGAACTTGCGGGCGGCGCGGCGGCGCTTCCAGCGGTAGTAACGATTGCGCAGCCCGTACCAGCCTTCGCTGAGCATGAAGTTGACTCCGCGGCGCGGCGCCAAACGCGCAAAACCAACGCCGGCGAGCGCTCCGCCGAGTTGCGCGAAGGCATACATCCGTTCCTGCCCAAACAGCATGGCGACGGCAACGAGGACGTAGATGACAACCAGGTAGCGTGCCTTGATTCCAATGGGCAAAGGAAACATCATGAATTGCGTATCGCCGTAGAGAATCCCGATTGCCGCGAGCAGCCCGAATATGCCGCCAAAACAGCCATAAAGCGGGAATGCATTCACGAGCAGCGAAGGTGCGAGCGTATTCGAAACCGCATAGAGGGCCAGCGCCGCGGCGGCCGTGCCAAGCACGGAAACCGCGTAGAGGCTCATCACCCAGTTGGCATCGTGAAAGCCTTCAAGAAATCCGCCAATGAACCACAGCGAGAGCAGCTCGAAGAGTGTGCCGAGGATTCCGACATGAATAAAGCTGTAGGTGATGGGCTGCCAGAGGGAGCCGTGCATGAAGGAGAAGGGATCGAAGGTGAGCGAGCCGGCGATCCGACCCGCTGATGAAGACAGGAGGCCAGCCAGAAGCAGAATGAAATACGCGGCCAGGTTGATGAGAATCAGGCGGCGCGTAGCTCCCTTGAAGTCGGGGAAGGCGAACGGACTGGAGCCAATTCTCGGCATCGTAGTCAACAGGGTAAACGTTCAAGCGCGCCGGTGTCATGGCGGCATGAGCCAACTGGCCGATGGCGGCGTCTAAAGGCAACAGAACGCGCAGGCGTTCCGCACGCGGGAAGGAGCGCAGCCAACGTGCCGCTAAGAATTTGCATCGTTGGATGCATGGGATGAGCCCGCACCGGGTGCCAAAAACGCACCGAGCGAGTGCGGCCTTTGGCCCTTGACCTGAGGCCGGGTTCTCACTAAAACTAGCGGTGGTTCCCGAAATTGGGTGTAAGCCCGCAATGCGATTCGGATCGGAAAGTGAGGAGGCTGCCATGCCCAGCTGCCCTGAATGCGAAACCGCCCTGGACATAGAAGTCGACGAGGTGGAAGAGGGCGACGTGATAACCTGCGAAGAATGTGGAGCGGAGTTCGAGGTGGTTGGTGTGGAACCGCTGGAACTCGCGCGGGTGGAAGCAGACCTCGAAGAGGTTGAAGATGTTCTCGAAGAAGACGAGGAGGAGTAAGAATGAGCCGAGCCGGCGTGCTGGCGGCAGTTGGATTGAGTCTTCTTGCATTGGGAGCAATTCCGGCCGGGCCGAGGAATGCTTTTCCTGATCCCGCAGCCTGGGCCCAGAACATCGGCATGCGCATCGTGTCGGGAACGGTGCTGAGCGCGGGCTCCCAGCCTGTTGCCGGCGCCACCGTCTTCCTGAAAAATCCGAAGACCAAGTCGATTCGCAGCTACAACTCCACGGCCGACGGTCATTTCCACTTTGCCCAGGTCGACATGACCATCGATTTCGACTTGTGGGCGGAGAAGGATGGGAAAAAGACCGAGACGAAAACCGTGAGTTCGTGGGACGCGCGCAAGGACTTCATCAGCGATCTGAAATTCAAGTGATGGCCTGATTGCGGCGCCGCCTGCAGCGGCAGCGGTTTGGCGCAGCAGCAATCGATTCTTCAGGGAAGCCCTGGGATCACCCTTCCAGCTTTTTCACCACCAACTCGTTAAGCAGCGCCGGGTTGGCCTGGCCTTTCGACGCGCGCATCACCTGCCCCACAAAGAATCCCGCGACAGTCTTTTTCCCGGCGCGATACTGCTCCACCTGCCTGGGATTGGCGGCGATTACCTCGTCGATCATCTTCTCGATGGCCGCGGAGTCAGTGATTTGCCGCGGCTTCTCACGCTCGTAGACAGCCTCGAAGTCCTCGCCCTTTTCGAAGCACACATCGAAGAGCTGCTTCAATTGTTTGGAGCTGATTGTGCCTTCGTCAAGCAGATCGGCGGCGAGCACGATGCCGGCCATTGTGACCGGGGACTGTTCGATCTCAATTCCAAGAGCTTTCAGCCTGCCAACCACTTCGTTCAACAGGACGTTGGCCACGCGGCGCGGATTTCGCGCTGTCTTCGCGGCGGCCTCGAAGCGGTCGGCGAACTGGCGCGAGGCAGTGATGGTGTGCGCATCCTTCTCGGTCAATTCGTACTCGGCGATCATGCGCTTGCGCCGCGCCTCCGGCAGCTCGGGGAGTCTTTTCCTGGTTTCGGACAAGAGTTGAGGGGACACGATCAAAGGCGGCAGATCGGGCTCGGGAAAGTAGCGGTAGTCGTGCGCCTGCTCCTTTGAGCGCATGGAGTAGGTACGGCCTTCGTCTGAATTGTAGAGGCGCGTCTCCTGCACCACGTGCCCGCCCGATTCGATCACCTCGATCTGGCGCTCGATCTCGTATGCGAGTGCCTCGCGGATAAAGCGGAAGCTGTTGACGTTTTTGACTTCGGCCTTGGTGCCGAATTTTTCCTGACCTCGGGGGCGGACGCTGACGTTGGCGTCACAACGAAGCGACCCCTCCTCCATGTTGCAGTCGGAGACGCCGGTGTAGAGCAGGATTTCCTTCAGGCGCGTCAAATATTCGAAGGCTTCGTCAGGCGTGCGAATGTCAGGCTCACTGACGATTTCAATGAGCGGCGTGCCGCAGCGGTTGAGGTCGAGATAGGTGCGCGTGGCAGAGTCGGCAAAGCCCTCGTGCAGGCTCTTGCCTGCATCCTCTTCCATGTGCAGGCGCGTGATGCCGATCTTCTTTGTCGCGCCGTCCGCGGTTGGAATCTCGATCCACCCGTGCTCGGCCAGCGGCTTATCGAACTGCGAAATCTGGTAGCCCTTGGGCAGGTCGGGGTAGAAGTAGTTCTTGCGCGCGAAGATGGACCGCTCGCGCACCTGGCAGTTGAGGGCCAGCGAAGCCAACGTTGCAAATTCGACGGCCTTCGCATTCAACACCGGAAGCGCACCGGGCAGGCCGAGGCACACCGGGCAGATGTTCGTATTGGGATCGGAGCCGAAGCGGTTGGCGCAACCGCAGAAGATCTTGGTGGCCGTGAGCAGTTGCACGTGCACTTCGAGGCCGATCACCGGCTCGTATTTCGCGAGAACATCAGGAGCGACCGCGGCGGCGGGCATAGATGAATTTTATCGCGACAAGCGCACGCGCTCACTTTCGCGACGCGAGTGGCGGCTGCGCGGCACGATTGCCTACAATCGGAAGCGCACCCCGGGACGGCTCGTCGGTAGCCGTTCATCGAGGCCTTCAGTTGATTGGAGCATTCCCGTGAATCGATGGAACACGATCCAAGCTGCTCTCGCAGCCGGATTCCTCGGCGTCATTGCATTGTTGGCTCAGCAGCCCGCTGCCAACTCCAATACCGAAGCGCCGGCGGCGCAGACCTCGCCCTCAGGGCACCCAAACAACACCTATTGGATAGAGCACAACAGGCTAATGCTGGTGGACTTCGGCGATCTCGAACATTTCCAGAAGACCGACGCAGCGCTGGCTGCGCCCACAGCCAAAGAGAAGCGCGTTGTCTTTATGGGCGACTCGATCACAGAGGCCTGGAATCTTGAGCAGTCGTTTCCCGGCAAGCCCTACATCAATCGCGGCATCAGCGGACAGACGACGCCGCAAATGCTTGTGCGCTTTCGGCAGGACGTAATCGATCTGAAGCCGAAGGTTGTCGTGATTCTTGGCGGGACCAACGACATCGCCGGGAACACCGGGCCGATGACGCTGGAGCAGACGGAGGAGAATCTTGCCTCGATGGCCGACATTGCGGCGGCAAATGGGATTCGCGTCGTGCTGTGTTCGGTGCTCCCTGCCTTCGACTACTGGTGGGCGCCGGGCCATACGCCCGCGCCGAAGATCGCGGAGTTGAACGGGTGGATGAAGAATTACGCTGTCCAAAAAGGCTATGCGTACGTGGACTACTACTCGGCTATGAAGGACGAGCGCGGCGGGCTGCCCGCGACGCTAAGCAGGGACGGCGTGCACCCGTTGGCCGCGGGCCACGCGATCATGGCACCTCTCGTGGAAGCGGGGATCGAGACGGCGCTGAAAAACAGGAAATAGGGAACAGGTAACAGGGATCGAGGGTCAAGGGCCAGTTTGCCCATTACCGAAACGAGCAGTCCTTAGACGGAAAACGACGAGCCGCAGCCACAGGAGCGAGTGGAATTGGGGTTGATAAAGTTGAATCCCTGGCGGATCAGGGATTCTTCGTAATCAAGCGTCATCCCGCGCAGATAGATGAAGCTCTTGGGATCGATGAAGACGCGCACGCCGTCGAAGGTAAAGATGTTGTCGTTGTCGCGCGGGCGGGCATCGAAGCCGATCGCGTACGACATGCCCGAGCAGCCGCCGCCCTTCACGCCCAGGCGCAAACCGCCCTCCTCGGGCGAGATGCCCTCTTTGGCGAGGATTGCGCGAACGCGCTTCACCGCATTCGGGGTGACTTGCAGATCTTTGACAGGAGACGCGTCCGCGGCGGAATTCGCAGTGGCGGGCTCAGCCGAAGAATTCGATCCGATTGTGACAATGTCAGGCATACTCATCCCATCGTTTGATTCGGCGGGCAAGCCTGCCGATGCATCTCTTTGCGGCTTCGCGATCTACTGGCCGCCGATGTTCCTGCCTTCTGCCACCTGGCGACTGCGCCGTATCATCATGCCTCGCACAAAGAGGATCAGAAACATCGCCACAAGCGGAAGCAGGGCTGTGAATACAAGATGATCGACCATGAAGTCCCAAACCCGGCCTCCGGCGGCGAAGCGCACGGCAAGAATGATGGCCGGAATTGCCACCCAACGCGCCACCCGCAGCTTCACTTCCTTCGTCATCGCCGGCTTACAACGTCAGCGTCACGAGCCCCGGCCCGGCGGGGGCTTTCCCCGTCGCGTGCTCCTGCTCTGCCAGATCCTGGATGCTGATGCTCTTGAGAACTCCGGCGATGGTCTCATTCACGCGCGCCAGCGGTTCCTTGATGGTGCAACTCGGCGTAAGGTCGCAGGACTTGGCGCCCTTGAAGCACGAAGTAATGAACAGGGGCCCGTCGATGGCGTGGATGACCTCGAAGGCCGAGATCTGGCGGGCATCCCGAGCCAGTGCGTAGCCGCCATTCATTCCGGCATGAGAGCGCAAAAGACCTACCTTGGTGAGGCGCTGCAGAATCTTGGCCAGGAGCTGGGCGGGGATCCCATAGGCGTCCGCGACGTCCTTGGCGCTGAGGGCGGGCGTTTCAGGGTGCTCGGCAAGGTACTTCAGCGCCATCAGCCCATAATCCGCTTTTTTAGTGAGCTTTAGCATCAAATATACGACCGGATCGGTCCGTTTTTAGTATACGTCCGCTTGAATCGGCCTTTCAAGTGCGGGCTTTCCGGTCGAAACGCCTGAAGAGCCGTGTTTGAAGCCGCAAGTTTCATCAAAAAATCGGTTTGCAAACGGGCAAAAGACGGCTACAATCTGGCGGAAAGAGCACTTATAGCCATTCCCGAGCAACCATTCCCGTAAGCCGGAACTCCCAAGCTGCGAGGGCTGCAAGGGAGCGGCGGCCGTCCACCCATCCGGGGCGGGACGAGAAGCTTCAGAATTGCTCGAGGGGCATCAGGCTCAAAAAGAAAGATGGCAACTGCCTGCAGACATCCCAGAGTCCGGATTGTTTCCCGGCACGAAGACACCGAGTTTGTCGAGTGCTTGGAGTGTGGCGAAATCTTCGATTCCGAAGAATTTCGGGATATGGAGATTGAAGACACCGCTGGAAGCGAAGATTTGCCTGACGATTCTTAGGTGATGCCGACAACCTGCGCGCGAGCGGCGTTCTTCGCGTGTTCCGCGGGCAGGCGGCGAATGCTCTATTTGACGCTTGCGCCGTTGGCCGCCGGCGAGCCGGTGCGCCGCGATACCAGCCAGGCATAGTGCAGGCCCGACGCAATGGTGAGCGCGATGGTGGCGTCAAGCGCTACCGCGCGGGTGACCACAACCCAGTAGGCCTGTGTGACCTGGTGCAGCAGGACGGAGGCGACGGCGCCAATCTGGGCAAGGGTGTTTGCCTTGCCGAAGATGCTGGGATGGAACTCCCGCCGGCCAACGGCCGCATAAAGGATGGCTGCAACCAACAGGATTCCCACGTCACGGCCGAAGACCAGCACCGTCACCGTGACCGGCATCAATCCTTTATAGAGAAGCACAAGAAATAGCGTGCTCAAAAGCAGCTTGTCGGCCACCGGGTCAAGATAGTGGCCGAGCATGGAGCGCTGTTTGAGAACACGTGCCATCAGGCCGTCCAGCGCGTCAGTGAGGCCCGCAGCCACAAAAAGCCAAAAGCTTAGTAGAAAGTGCCCCTCGAGGATCGCAGCCACGAGGAAGGGCGCCATGCAGATGCGCATGAGCGTGAGAAGGTTCGGAGCGCTGCGGAGTGGGTTCAATCGGTGGTTCTGATCTTCGTGCATATTGGGGCAGTCGCGTGGCCAGCGCCAGCAGCCGTACGCGGCGCGAAGCGCTTGTCCCGTCAACGATGGTAAAGCATGAAAGCCCTCGGGCGCAGTAAAGATGCGGCCAACCGCCGCCAGCCGAGTCGCAAAGGCAGCGTTCCTTAACTCTCGACCGGCAGGTCCGCCGAAAGAATATTCATTGGGGTGAGCCCGCGCTGGCGAAGGGCGCGGAGGCTTAGGGAATCGTGGCGCTTGGCCAGGCGCCGGCCGTTGTGGTCCACCACCAGCCGGCAGTGGTACCAGGCAGGAGGATCGATGCCCAGGGCACGGTAGAGCAGGATCTGCCGTGCCGTGGATTTAAGAAGGTCGGCGCCGCGCACGACTTCAGTGATGCCCATGGCAATGTCGTCGGCTACGCAGGCAAGCTGATAGCTCGGCACGTTGTCGCGCCGCCAAACCACAAAATCGCCGAAATCCTCGCCGGCCACAAAACGCTGCGGGCCAAGGTTGAGATCGACGAACTCGATCACGTTGCCGTCGGGAACGCGGAAGCGCCAGTTGATTCCGGCCGGATCCTCGAATTCCCTTGCCGTGGGACCCGGGAGCTGCGGCGTGCCGCCCATAAAGAGCCGGCACGTGCCGGGATAGAGCGGCTCGCCGTCCGCGTTGTCGTCTTTTCCGCCTCTGCTGCCCGAGTGCGCACGCTCATGCGGTGCGGCGAGAGCATTCGCCAGGTCCTTGCGCGAGCAGCGGCATGGAAAAAGGCGGCCAGTGTGCAGCAGCCTGCGCCACACTTCGAGATAGACGGCGCCGCGCTTGCTTTGCACGTAAGGCGCAAATGGGCCACCCTTGTCAGGCCCCTCCTGCCAGCGGATTCCGAGCCAGCGCAGATCATCGAGAGCGGCATCGGCGTAGCTGGCGCGGCTGCGGTCGGGATCCAGATCCTCCATGCGCATGATGAGCGCGCCGCCCGCCTCGCGTGCGCGCTGGAACGCGGTCCAGAAGGTGCGCGCGTGGCCGATGTGCAGGTAACCGGTGGGCGACGGCGCGAGCCGCCCGCGATAGGACGGCGATGGCGATGGAGGAGAGCTGGCCATTCTGTTGATGAGTGTAGGCGAGCGAGCGGAGCGGGGTATATGGCGGGCGTGGTACGTAATACAGGGACCAAGGGAACGAGGGACGGCGAGCTGCAGGCTACGTCTGCGGCCGCCAGCGAAGGATGGGCTTGCGCGCGGCCTGCACCTCATCGAGCCGCGAGACGCGTGTGGAGTGCGGCGCGGTCTTCACGAGCTCGGGGTTCTCTTCGGCCTCGCGCGCGATGGAACGCATGGCTTCGATGAAGAGATCGAGTTCTTCGCGCGACTCGCTTTCGGTGGGCTCGATCATCATCGCGCCATGCACGATGAGCGGGAAGCTGACCGTGTAGGGATGGAAGCCGTAATCGATGAGGCGCTTGGCGATATCGCCGGTTTTGACGCCGCGCGCTGCCTGGCGCTTGTCGCTGAAGACCACCTCGTGCATTGAGGGTGTTTTGTAAGGCAGCTCGTAGAGGTCTTCGAGCTTTTTGCGGATGTAGTTGGCGTTGAGCACCGCGTCTTCAGTAGTCTGACGCAGGCCGTCGGGGCCGTTGGCAAGGATGTAGGCCAGAGCGCGAATGAACATGCCGGTGTTGCCGTAGAAGGCGCGCACGCGGCCGATGGAGTGCGGCCGGTCGTAGCTCCAGTGCAGCGGCCCGCCAAACGGGTGGAGCGGCAAGGGCTCTGTATCGCCGACCCTCTCGCCGTCCGGTTTGAGAATTGGTGCACGAAAGAGTGGCGGGCATCCGTCGGCCGTCGGCTCGGCATTGGTGTCCTCCCAATCTCCCGCATCGGGGCATTTCGCGCCGTCCCCGTTTCGCACCAGCACCGGGATCGGCAGAAAGGGCTCAAGAAACGCCTTGCAGGCCACGGGGCCGGAGCCGGGGCCTCCACCACCGTGCGGCGTGGAGAAGGTTTTGTGCAGGTTCAGGTGCATCACGTCCACGCCGAAGTCGCCTGGACGCACCTTGCCCACCAGCGCGTTCATGTTGGCGCCGTCCATGTAAAGCAGCGCGCCCTTGGCGTGGAGAATCTCGGCAATCTTATGAATCTGATTTTCGAAGACACCGAGGGTCGAGGGGTTGGTGAGCATGAGTGCGGCGGTGTCTTCGTCCACCTGGCGAGCCAGCGCCTCAAGGTCGATGCCGCCATCGGCGTTGGACTTGAGATTCTCGACCGCGTAGCCGCTGAAGGCCGCCGTGGCGGGGTTGGTGCCGTGCGCCGAATCAGGGATCAGAACCTTCTTGCGCGGATTGCCCTGCGACTCATGCCACGCGCGTGTGAGCAGGATCCCGGTGAACTCGCCGTGTGCGCCCGCCGCCGGCTGCAGCGTGATTGCGTCCATGCCGGTGATTTCGAGCAGGCAACGTTGAAGGAGATCGAAAATTTCGAGGACTCCCTGCGCGAGCGCGTCGGGCCTGTAAGGATGCGCCTCGGCAAGCCCTTCGATGCGCGCCACAAACTCGTTGACGCGCGGGTTATATTTCATCGTGCAAGACCCGAGCGGGTACATGCCGAGGTCGATGGCGTAGTTCCATGTGGAGAGCCGCGTGAAGTGGCGAATGATCTCGATCTCGGAGAGTTCGGGAAGCTCTGCCGGCACTGCGCGTGCGGCGGGACCAAGCAGGGATTTGGCGTCGACAGCAGGCACGTCGAGCGGCGGCAGCTTGTAGGCGCGCTTGCCCGGTGAGGACTTCTCAAAGAGCAGCGCCTCGTTCTGTGTCGGGTGGGTGCGGACCTTGCCGAGGGTGCGGGGGCCGGATTCTTCATTTGCTGCCATTCGTTATCTCTCCATGGACCTTAAGCCCTTCCGAATTCGGCACAAGTGGGTCCCGATCCTGCGCTTTGAGCTTTGTAACAAGGGCACGGCTTCAGCCGGGCCGCAAATGCTCGTTAAAATGTCTCAGGGCTTTAGCCGCTGCCAGCCTTCGCTTCCGCTTTCTTCTTCGCCAGGTACCGAAAACAAAATGGAAACTCGTCCGCGGACGCCGCCAACCCAGCCTTCACCGGATTCTGCGCGATGTATTCGCGATGCTTCTCAAAGATCTCCTGGTTCATCACCTGCACCTCCGTGAATCCCCGCTGCCACACCTCGCCTCTATAACCGAACTCTTGAGACAACTGGCGCGAAAACCTGCCCTTGACCAATTGCATTGCTTTTTCGATGGTCATGTCGTCGTAAACGGTGAGTAGCAGATGCAAATGATCGGGCATGATCACGAAATCGTGCAGTTCAAATCTGCGTTCCGTGACCAGCGATCGCAGCACATCGATGAGCAAACTCGCATTGCGCTCCGACTGCAGCAGCCTGCGTCCCATGCTCGTTCCCGTCGTCGCGAAAAAGATACGCGACGGGTTGAGAATGTTGGCCGGAGCAGCATTGCGGGCTGGATGCGCCATGGCAGGGGCTAAAGCCCACAATCTCCTTTCACCCGCTGTTTCGGCCCGGCTAAAGCCGTGCCCTTGTTACAAAACTCAGCCCTGCCTACGCCTCCACCGGCACGGCAGCCAGCACCTTCGCCGCCGTATCAATCGTTTCGCGCGTCACAACTTCCGTCGCGCACCACAACGTGCAATTGCGCAGCTCGGGATACCAGCGGCCGAGGTCGATACCGCCAACGATCTTGTTTTCCATCAGGCGCCGGCTCCATGCCGCGGGCGCTTCTTCAGTTTGCAACACGAACTCATGGAAGCGCGGCGCGCCCGTGAAGCGCAGCTTTGCGCCCGGCTGGCTGGCGAGCGTCTTCGCCGCGTAATCGGCCTTGGCCAGGTTGTGCTCGGCCAATTCGCGCATGCCCTCCTTGCCGTAGACGGCCATGAAAATCGTCACCATGAGCGCGACGAGCGCCTGGTTGGTGCAGATGTTCGATGTGGCCTTCTCGCGGCGGATATGCTGCTCGCGCGTGGCGAGAGTGAGAACAAACCCGCGATTCCCTGCCCCGTCGACCGTTTGTCCCGCGAGCCTGCCCGGCATCTGGCGAACGTACTGCTCTTTGGCCGCGATCACGCCGCAGAACGGGCCGCCATAGCTGAGCGCCACGCCGAACGACTGCGCCTCCATGGCGACAATGTCGGCCTCGGCGGGCGGACGAACGATGCCGAGCGAGATAGATTCCGAAATCGAAACGATCAGCAGCGCGCCTTTGGCGTGTGCGATCTCGGCGATGGCGGGAATGTCTTCGACAACGCCGAAGAAATTTGGGCTTTGCACGAGGACCGCGGCTGTTTCATCGCTGATGGCAGCGTCAAGCGCGTTCAGGTCGAGCCGCCCCGTCTTCGCATCGTAGCCAACCAGCGTCGTCGGCAGGTCCTGGTGCCGCGTGTGGGTGGCCAGAACCTCGCGGTACTCGGGATGAACGGTGGCGGCGACTGCGGCCTTGTGACGTCTCGTGATGCGGAGAGCCATCATCACCGCCTCCGAGGCTCCAGTAGACCCGTCATACATGCTGGCGTTGGCCACGTCCATGCCGGTCAGCTCGGCGATCATGGTCTGGAACTCGAAGATCGCCTGCAGAGTGCCCTGCGTGATCTCGGCCTGATAGGGCGTGTAGCTGGTGAGGAACTCGCCGCGCTGCACGAGGGCGTCGATGATCACGGGCCTGTAGTGGCGATATGCGCCCGCGCCCAGAAAGCTTGCGTAATCGGTCGCGTTCTTGTGGCCGGCGGCGCGGAAGTACTGGACGATTTCACTCTCGGCCTGTTGGCGCGGCACGGCCAGGTCGCGGTTGAGCCGGTACTCGGCGGGAATGATCGAGAAGAGATCGTTGATAGATGCCGCGCCGATCTCGGCCAGCATCTGGCGGCGTTCTTCGTCGGATTTGGGGAGGTAGCGCATAACAGTGAACAGTGATCAGTGGTCAGTGGTCACTGACCGCCCTCCTCAGCAATAAACGCCTCGTACGCCGCGGCGTCGAGCAAGGCGTTCAGCTCGGAAGGATTCGAAAGCTCTACTTTGATGATCCAGGTGCCATGGGGGTCCTGGTTGATCTTGTCGGGAGCGACTTTCAGCTCCTCATTCACCGCGGTTACCTTGCCGCTGACGGGCGAGAAGAGGTCGCTGACAGCCTTCACGCTTTCGACGGATCCGAATGTTGCGTTGGCCGTGACCGCGTCGCCCACCTTGGGTGCGTCGACATACACAATGTCGCCGAGAGAGTTCTGCGCGAAGTCCGTGATGCCGATTGAGCCGATGGCCCCGTCAACCGAGATCCATTCGTGCTCGCGGGTATAGCGAAATTCGGTGGGGTAGGGCATGGAAGGTCTGCTCCTTATCTAAGACAACGAAATACCAGTCTACGGCGTGGAGGGTTGGGAGCGAGTGAGGAAAAGGGGGATGGAAGGGGTCAGGTTTCAGGGGTCAGGGGTCAGGCAGTAGGGAATAGTGAATAGGGAATAGAAAAACTCCGCTCTCTGGCGCCTTGAGACGATTCCGCCGGCGCTTTTACCCCATCACCACGACCGGTTGAAACAGCGTCCCTGCCACCCTGCGCGCGATGCCGACAAGCTCGCGCTGCCCGGCGAAGACCTTGACCAGCGGGGCTTGCGAGAACTCCGGCAGATTGGCCTGGGCGCCATTGCGCAGACGCCCCAGCGCCGGGCCGTCGCCTGTCACCGCGGGCATCTCAGGCAGCAAAGTGCGAGGATGAACGCTCAAAGCTTCCAGTGCCGCAGCGTTTCCGGCCAGCGCATCCAGTTCCTCGAGAGTATGGGCATCAGCCAGCGTGAATGCTCCTGCCCGCGTGCGCCGCAAGCGGCTCAGGTGCGCCCCGCAGCCCAGGTCGCGGCCAAGCTCGTGAGCTACAGCGCGAACATAGCCGCCGGCGCTGACCTCGATGGTGAAGCTTGCCTCGGGGCCATCGATCGACACAATCTCGAGCGCTTCGATCCGAATCCGGGCCGGCTTCAATTGCACAGGCTCGCCCTTGCGAGCCAGCTTATACGCGGGCTGGCCTTCGATCTTCTTGGCGGAAAACGGAGGCGGCATTTGCTCCATCTCGCCGTGGAACCGCGCGGTGGCCGCGCGCACGCTTCCGAGCGACAATGTCTGCATAGATTCCGGCCAGCGGTCGGGCCCGGCGGGCTGGCCTTCGGCGTCGTAGGTGTCGGTGGCAAACCCGAAACGAATCGCCCCTTCGTAACTTTTCTCCGCGGCGGAAAAATACTGCGCCAGCCGCGTGAATCTGCCCATCAGGAGCGGGAGAACGCCGGTCGCCATGGGGTCGAGCGTCCCCAGGTGGCCGATGGATTGCTCCGCCGTGATGCGGCGCAGCCGGGCGACCACATCGTGGCTGGTGATTCCGCCCGGCTTGTCGACGACAAGAAGCCCGTTCACATCACCACTTTAGATGCCTGAAGGTCGCTTGCCAACCGGGAGTGGAACACAACGATAATCTAAGAAGAGATGGCAGACGAACTGGAACGAGCGCGCAAGGCGCTGCGCGACCTGAGCAAAACGCTAAGGAGCATGCCAGGCGATCCCGCGCCCAAAGCGGTTCACAAGCTGCGCACGGCCGCGCGGAGGGTGGAGGCGATTGCCGCGGTGCTGGCGCAGGTGGAGGGAAAGGAATCGCGGCGCCTATTGAAATCGATTGAGCCGGTGCGCAAGGCGGCCGGCGGCGTGCGCGACACGGATGTGATGATAGGCAACGCTCGCAAGCTGGCGCGTTATGCAGCCGGCGACTCCCTCACGCGTCTCGTGGAGCAGCTCCAGATCGCCCGGCAGCATCATGCGGAGCAGCTACGGCGCGCGATTGACCGGCGGCGCGATGCGGCGAGGAAACATCTGAAGGACTACTCCAGGTTGGTTCGAGCCGCGATGACTCCAGCGAAGGGAACCGCTCCGGCCGGCGATCCGTTGGGTCACGCGCACGAGGGGGTCCTGGCAGCGGCACAGAACATGGTTCGCGAGCTCGGCGAATGGCCGCCGCTCAGCGCCGAGAATATTCACGAGTTTCGTCTCAAGGTGAAGGAGCTTCGCTACGTCCTGCAGCTCACTGACGACGCCGATCAGGGATTGCTTGACGCGCTGGGAAACGTGCAGCGCCGCGTCGGCGACTGGCATGACTGGCATCAGTTGGATGAGATGGCGCGCGAAATCCTGAATCCGGAGCGCGACGGCGCGTTGCTGGCGCGGATCGGCGAAACGGCGAAGCGAAAGTTCAAGCTGGCGCTCGCCGCCGCCAATGGCCTTCGCGGAAAGTATTTGAGCATGCCCTTGCCGCAGGGCGCCTGATACTCGCACCCCGCCATCATTCCACTGTCATTTTGAGCGAACGGGTCCCCAAACGTACTCCGGGGTCCCCAAAGAGTGGCCTTTGCCCTTTGGGGGCAGGATGGGGATGGCGAGCGAGGAATCTGCTCTTGCGTTCTCGATCTGAGTTGAACACCTCTGGCGCCCCCTCGCCGATCACCCATCGCTCTCCCCTTGGTCTAAAATGTCAGTACTCCTTCCAGCAGCTTTCGATCCGCGCGTTGCATCGTGCAAGGAGGAGACGTACGTGAGTTCGACCCCCCGCTTTTACCGCTTTGATTGCATTGTCTTCTTGATAAGTTCGTTCACGATGTTGACCGCCGCGTCCGCGCAGCAGTTCACGCGCAACGAGCTTGCCGTCAGCATTGGATTGCAGACCATGGGCCAGGCCACTTGCACGCCCATCGGTTCCGGCCCGCAGTGCCAGCCGGGAACGAGTCACTATGCCGTTCCCTCGCTGCCATCGTTCACCTACACGCGCAACCTTTCGCCCAGCCTCGCCCTTGAAGGCATGGTGCAGCCGACGTCTTTCTTTCTTGAAACCAACGCCCTTGGTTCCGGAAGGCAGATGCTTGCGCTGGGCGGCGTCAAAGCAGGCTGGCGTGGCCAGCGGTGGGGCCTCTACGGCAAGGTGCGCGCCGGTGCCGTGGGCTTCAGTTGCGGCACATTCGGCTATAATCCTTCTGCCTACTCCGACTGCGCGTGGCAAACAAACTTCGCCATGGAGTACGGCGGCGTGGCCGAGTATCGCCTGCGCCCGCGGTGGGCTCTGCGCTTTGACGCATCGCACCTGATGATTCTCCAGTTCGATCAGGTCCTGTTTCACTCTCCAGACGGCGTGTTCGAGGAGTACCGAGCAGGCGAAACGCTGCAGCACTTCGACGCGCGCATCGGCATCTCGCGCAGCTTCGGGCGCCTCGAAGACAACACGCCCGAGCGCGTCCCCGGCAAACAAGCGTGGGATTTCGGCGCGCTCTTTGCCTTGCAGCCGCGCATCCTTCCCGAATTTCAGTACATGAGTACTTATCCGACGTGGGGTCTGTGGAGTTCGAGGAACTTCAGCCGCCACGTCTCATGGGATTCGGCCGTGATGCACTCGGGAAGAAACTCCGGCTTCACCGAGACCATCGATTATCAGTCCGGAGGCCGCTCCTTCCAGGCACTCACCGGCGTCAAACTCGGAATCCGCCGCGATGACATGGGCTATTTTGGCGAGCTTCGCGGAGGAACCATCACCTTTGGCGAAACGGAGAAACGGATTGTTGTAACAGCGGGCGGCTATCCTAATTTTTACCTGGGAATGTTCACGAATCCGGTCTTGAACGCCGGCGGAGTGCTTGAGGTGTATCCGTCGCGGCACACGATTCTGCGCTTCGATACCGGCAGTGCGACGATTTTCTATCTATCGAAGAACGTCAAAGAAACTACACCCACTTCGAGCACGACCTACTCGATTCCCGGTTCACGGCAGACCAACATGCTGATCAGCTTCGGCGCCGGATTCCGGTTCTGATCCGCACCACGCCAGCGCTCGAACCGTGTCAGGCGATGCCATTCCCCGGCTGCCGCGCCAGTGACAGGAACTCGGCGCGCGTTTCTTTCTGCCTGAAGCAGCCCACCATGGCGCTCGTCACCGTGGACGAGTGCTGCTTTTCGATACCACGCATCATCATGCACAGGTGGCGCGCCTCGATGATCACGCCCACGCCCTGGGGCCTGATCGCCTCCTGAATCGAGTCGGCGATCTGCTGAGTCAGCCGTTCCTGCACCTGCAGGCGCCGCGCGAAGACTTCGATGAGCCGGGGAATCTTGCTGAGGCCGATTACTTTGCCCTTTGGAATATAGGCCACGTGGACCTTGCCGAAAAATGGCAGCATGTGGTGTTCGCAAAGCGAAAACATCTCGATGTCTTTGACGATAACCATCTCGTCGTAGTCCACGTCGAAGAGCGCTCCGTGCAGAACCCGCGCCGGGTCCTGGTCGTACCCCTTGGTCAGGAACGCCAGCGATTTCTCCACGCGTTCGGGTGTCATGCGCAGGCCGTCACGATCCGGGTCCTCGCCCAGGCGGCTCAGAATCTCGCGGTACATCTCCTGCGTGCTGAATCCGCTCAGCCCTTCTTCCAGGTCAGTTGCTCTCCCTGCGGACTTGCTCACGACAATCGGATGCGCCATCGTTATTCATCCCCTCAACGAATATTCAAAGAAATTATTTTCGGTCTCTTCCACGCGTACATGCTCGAGCTCGCCCGCGGGCATCGCATCGTGCAACAAATCAAAGATCGCCTTGCAAAAATTCTCCGTTGTGGGCACGCGATCGGCAAATATCGGGTCGAGATTCAGGTTGGCGTGGTCGAAGCGATCCAACACGCGCTCGCGCACGGCTTCGTCCAACGCCACAAGATCGACCACCATTCCCGTTTCTCCGTCCACCGCGCCGCCCACCAGAACCTCAACAAAATAATTGTGGCCGTGGCCGTGCTCGTTGTTGCACTTTCCATACGCCGTGCGATTTGCCTCGGCGGTTAGAGCCGGAGTGTGCAGCCGGTGGCTGGCGCTGAGCATGTAACGGCGGCCGAAGTACGCTCTCACGCCTCACCCCTGTCCTTCACCCCACGAACGGAGACCTGTTCGTGGGGGCCCCGAAACTCGGCAAAGATCTCCGGCGTCTCGTAAATGCGAACGCGGCTCAGACGCGCTCCTCCCGCCTCGGTGATCGCCGGTTGCAGCCGGTGCCAGACAGCAACGGCGATGTTCTCCGTGGTCGGAATTGCGTTCTTGAACTCCGGCGCGTCGAGGTTCAGGTGTTTATGATCGTAGACAGACAAGACCTCGCGTTCCATCACGTCCTTGAGCCATTTAAGGTCGACAACGAAGCCGGTAACCGGATCCGGCTCGCCAGCCACTGTGACCTCGATCGTGTAGTTGTGCCCGTGCCCGTTGCGATTCGAGCAGCGCCCGAAGACACGCTCGTTCTTCTCGGAGGGCCAGGACTCATTCCAGTAGTAGTGCGATGCGGAAAACGTGGCCCGCCGCGTCAAAAAGATCATTCTGACCCCTCACCCAAGAGATTCCGCAGGCCGGCAAAGGTTTCACGGAACCGCGAAGAAATTGCGTGATATCGAAAACTCAGAGGCGCTCACGACCTGCCGATTGGCACTTGCGGGATCCGGTCTCGGAATTCTCAAGACGCATATTCCCTCCCCTTCCAGCTTACGCGCTTGAGGATGCGGTGCTGAAACCAGCTGCGATAGAGGAGTGCGACAAAGAGCGGCAGGCCCAGCGGCGCGAGTGCGCAATCGAGGAAGGGAAAGTTCGACTTGGCTACGCGCGAGTAAAAGCGGAAAAGCGTGCGCAGCCAGAGCAAGGCCAGTATCCAGCCGGCGCCGAGCCACTCGAGCCCGTGCGCACCCAGGCGCGCGTTCCAGAGTTCGTAGGTAAGAATTGGCAAGCCGACGAGAAGAAGAATATCCAGCGCCCTGAAGACCGCAAGCAGGAGCGCATTGTTGAAGAGAAGCTTCAGGTTCTTGGTCCAGCCCTCGATCATCGCCGCGGTGCTGCGGTACATGCGTGCGGAAACAGCGTCGTCGGCATAGCGGAAGCGAAGGCCCACCTTGCGCCGCTTGGCCAGGAACGCCAGCTCTACGTCCTCAAGCACCTTGCCGGCCACGCTGGGATGCCCGCCCAAGCGCCGGTAGGCCTCGCGCTCAACGAGGAGAAATTGCCCGTTGGCAGCGGCGATGCGCTGTGCCGGGTCACTTACCTTGGCCGGCGGATAGGCCAACGCCAGCTCGCAGAAGACCAGCGGCATAAGCGAGCGTTGCGCCATCCCATGCACGATTTGCCGCGGCGAGTAGCTCAACATGCCCACCTTGTGCCGTTCCGCTTCATGCATGGCGCGGCGCAGGTCGCCCGGCTCGTGAATCGTATCCGCATCGGTAAACAGCAGCCAGCGGCCGCGGGCACGACGCGCTGCTGTCCACACAGCATTGGCCTTGCCCGTCCAACCGAGCTCCAGCTTGCCTGCCTGGAGCAGCGTGACGCCCGGAATGCTGCGCGCGATCTCCGCCGTCCGGTCGGTCGAGTGATCGTCCACCACGATCAACTCCCAATCGCGGCCCAACTCAAAAATGTCCTCGGACTGGCTTGCCAGAGACTTCAGGCAATCAGCCAGGCAGTCTTCTTCATTCCGCGCCGGGACAATGACCGTCAGATCGACCAGCTCGTCGGGTTCGGGTTGGTCAAAGACGGTACCCGGCACTGTTTTGCCGGCCCAGTCGCGCCAGTCGGTGGCTGGCGGAGCGTCGTCGGGATCGGCGAGGCCCAACACAGGTTTCCACCCGCCGGTTCCAGGCTTTTCCGGCTCAACCTTACCCATTGCGCCTCACCGTTTTCTTCCCGCCCTTTCGCTCCGTATTATAAGGATGTGCGGTGTCCTCGTTGCCTCATCCTTGCGCTCCTGGTTCCCCTGGCTCTTCTACCCGCGTGCAATCGCGGATCGCATCCCGCACAAACCGGCAAGGTTGCTCCGGATTTCACCGTTTCAGACGGTACGTCTTCCGTTCACCTGGCGAGCTACCGCGGCCACGTCGTCCTGCTTAATTTCTGGGCCTCCTGGTGCATGCCCTGCGTTGAGGAGATGCCCTCTCTCCTCGCGCTTCACCATGAGCAGCCCAGCCTCATCATCCTCGCCATCAGCATCGACGACGATCCTGAAGCATATTCAACCTTCATTGTCCGCCATCATGTGGACCTGATCACGGTTCGCGACCCCTCGCAGTCTGCCGCAAAGCTCTACCATACCGACATGTGGCCTGAAACCTACGTCATCGACCGCACGGGGATCATCCGGAGCAAGTACGTGGGCCCACAGAACTGGACCAGCCCGGAGGTTCGTTCGTATCTCAAGAGCCTTTAGGCTTTGTCTCAGAAATCTTGAAAACGCAACGCTAGGATGAACGTATGCCCGCGGGCTTTCTTCAATCCGCACTGTTCACTTTGATGGGGACCATCTCGCGACGCCCTTTGCGCTCACTTAGAAAACCGTGTCGTTCCCTACTGAGGACGGCGAAACAATCTTCGCCAACCATTACGGCAGCGGAGATCGTGCGGTTGTGCTGGCCCACGGAGGCCAGTTCAACAAAGAGAGCTGGGCTCCGCAGGCGCATGCTCTCATCGCCGCCGGTTTTCAAGTCCTGGCCATCGATTTCCGCGGATACGGACCATGGCACGGCCCCGGCGGTAATGACCCGCTCGGCGCGCCGCTCAAATTGGACGTGCTCGTCGCTGTGCGCTAGCCGACCACACGCGAAAAATCCCCTCCCGGCCAGGAGGAATTCGTTGTGGAACCACTTGGACTGTGTGATAATTCCTTCGCGAATCAGCAAGTTACTGGTTCAGGAGGTTATCGAATGTCGATCCTCGTTGTGGGCGGTACCGGGCGTGTCGGGAGGGAAGTTGCTCTCCAGCTCTCGAAAAGCGGCTCTGATGTCGCCGCACTGGTGCGCGGTGGCCGAAACCATGCAGTCTCTCAGCAACTAATCGATTCCGGAATAGAAGTAATCGGCGGCGATCTCCGAATCCCCGCCACCCTTAGGGATGCAGTGCACGGCTTCGACACTGTCTTCTGCAGCGCAACTTCCATGCCATCCGCCCCCGATGATGGGCTGCGGCAGGTGGATCATGACGGAGCGCTATCGTTGATCGAAGCAGCCGAAGAACAGGACGTAAAGAGATTCATTTACGTCTCGTATTCGGGAAATATGCGATTCGATAGCCCTCTGGAAAGTGCCAAGCGTGATTGTGAAAACCGCTTGATCAGGAGCAAGATGGAGACTTTCATTCTGCGGCCCTCCTATTTCATGGAGGTTTGGCTCAGCCCGATGTTAGGTTTCGACGCTACGAATGGTTCAGTGCGAATCTATGGTTCGGGCAACGCCAAGGTGAGTTATATTTCGAGTTCGAGTGTTGCAGAATTCGCTGTAGCGTGTGCATCCACTGCTGCTAGCCAAAAGAACACCATCCTCGAACTCGGTGGCCCAGAGTCTCTGTCACAACTTGACGCAGTGCGCGTGTTCGAGGAGGCGCTGGGCAAGCAGATGAGAATCGACTATGTTCCAGCCCAAGCATTGATGGCGCAGCATGAGTCCTCAGTTCCGCTTGAGCGAACATTTGGCGCACTCATGCTGGCGTACGCGAAAGGAGATGAGATTCCGAATGCGACGGAAACTGCAGCGCAATACGGAATCCGGCTCCGTTCTGTAAGAGAATACGCCACGGGCAACGCTTCGCAGATGCTCGTCACCTGACAGAGTCGAGTCGAAGTGCTCCCCAGTTCCGGGAGTAGGTTATTCTTGACCGTTGACCTGAAGCGAGTCGCGGACGTATCACCGGCAAGTGGGAACTTTGAAAGATCTTCGCGCCGGTCCCTAACTCCGCGAGCTCCCCTTCGGCTGGAGTTAACTCCTCGCCCGTCAAATTCAGCCGCAACCGCTCGAAAACAGTTGCGCTAATCGCTCGCACAGCCTTACGGGTTATTTCCACCGAATCGCTAGACTGATAGAAACTGCAGCGCGGGAACAGAGAGCAGGAACAACGGATTCGGAGGCGAATATCTTCTCCGGTCTCTTCACTGCGAGCAGCAAGTGAAACCGCATTGTGAGACAAGTCGCGACTTAACCGTGTCTGAAAGACCTGTAAATTATTGAATCAAAGATATGTGGCAGCAAGTTCTTTTGCTGCAATTATTTACAGCGATAGCGTCGCCGTAAGCCCTTTGCTTTCTAATATTTTCCGTGACAAATAGGGAGTGGGGTACCAATGGGCCAGCAAGGCGTGGCCACGACCGGCCCCGCAGACTAACGCTGGCTGATAAATTCCTCTTGACAGTTCCAATGAGCTAGTGTACTAGTGTTCTAGTACATGAGCCTCAGGTCATGAGACCTTCTTCCAAACCGGCCTTTCGCTTCCTGCTCGACCTGCACACCGGCGTTCCTGTCTACCGCCAGATCATCGATCAGGTCCGCGGAGGGCTTGCATCCGGCGCACTCTCAACCGGTGACCAGCTCCCGACGGTCCGCCAGCTTGCAGTTGACCTTGCGATCAATCCGAACACCGTTGTCCGCGCCTACAAGGAGCTGGAGCTGGGCGGGTTGCTGGAGACGCATCAGGGCACGGGCACGTTTATCAGTGCGCAGAAAGTTCGCCTCGCCGATGCCGAGCGGGAGCGGCAATTGAGCCAGATTGTGGCCGATGCCGTTTCGCGCGCCGGCGCCGCGGGTTTCACCATCGACGACTTATTGGGGCAGTTGCAGGCATGGCCTGCAGGACCGGCCTCGAAGGAGAAACAATGACACCCAGAATCAACATTCAGAATGTGAATGCAGTTGCCGTTGCCGCGTTTCTGATCTGCGTCATCGCAGGTGTGATTTGTACCATCGTGATGAAAAACCCTGTCCCGGCCGTCGCCGGCGCTCTCCTCGGCCTTTACCTGCTCAACGCCATCAAGGTCGTCCGCCAGTGGGAGAAGGCGGTAAAACTGCGCCTCGGCCGCTATGTCGGCCTGCGCGGGCCCGGCATGTTCCTCATCGTCCCGATCGTCGAAAGCCTCAGCACCTACGTCGACCAGCGCGTTCGCGTGGCCAGCGTCACTGCCGAGTCGACCCTGACGCGCGACACCGTGCCGGTGAACGTGGATGCGATTGTGTTCTGGATGGTCTGGAATGCTGAGAAGGCGGTCCTGGAAGTGGAGAACTACAACGATGCCATTACGCTGAGCGCACAGACCGGGCTGCGCGAGTCGATTGGCCGCCACGAGCTCCACCAGATTCTTGTCGAGCGTGAAATGCTGGGCCAGGAGTTGCAGCGAATTCTCGGCGAGAAGACAAACCCCTGGGGCATCACGGTGCAGTCCGTCGAGATCCGCGACGTGCAGATTCCTGCGCAGTTGCAGGACGCGATGTCGCGCGAGGCTCAGGCTGAGCGCGAGCGCCGTGCCCGCGTGATTCTGGGAACCGCCGAGACAGAAATCGCCGACAAGTTTGCGCAAGCCGCAGCCTCATATAGGGACGATCCCGTCGCGCTCCATCTGCGCGGCATGAACATGCTCTATGAAGCCGTCAAGGAGCGCGGTGCGATGGTAATCGTGCCTTCAACTGCCGTGGAAACCATGGGACTGGGCGGCTCGCTGGCGACGGCCGCGCTGGCGAAGCAACAGTAATCAGGAGGTTGAACCATCAAGAGAACGACTGCAGGAGTAGTGTGTCTGACGATCGTTGCGTTCGGCGCGGCGATGGCGCGGGCCAGTACCAACGATGACTGGGTTGGGATTTGGAACGCCCACGTGGACGGGCAGCCCACCGGAACCTTGACTCTGGCCGCGGATACGGGCGAGCTGGGCGGAACGGTTGTGTTGGGCATGGTGTGCTGCGAAGGCAAAGACCACCCGCACGTCATCGCCCGCGAGCCCCACGTTCTGATGAGCCCGCGCACCAACGGCAATACGCTTTCGTTCCAGGTAAGGATGAAAAGGCCCGACGGGATGATGGAGGTGTCCAGTTTCACGGTCACACTCACATCGCCCGGCAAGGCAAACATCCACTGCGTGGACTGTGGCCCGGATGCACCTGTGGTTGCGCTGACAAAGAGCAAGTGAGACGAGCCGGTGTCGTCATGCTTGACCAGCCCGATCTCGCGATCCAAGCCATTTACGATGAATCGGACATGAGTCAATAAGGACTCGGATTCAATTGCAACAGCGTGAGGAGGAATTCGATGGACGTCAGGAACAAATTGCTATCGCTCGTGGTGACGCTTGCTTGTATTTGCGGCTTCGACCAAAACCGCATGCAGTCGCAGGCGCCAAAGCCAGCTGATTCCAGCGCTGCCAACGCGGCGAATATCACCGGCGTGTGGCGAGGAGAAATGAACGGACTTCCCGGCGTCACTCTCGTTGTCACCGACGAAGGCGGCAGCCTGTCGGGAGCGGTGCTCTTCTATTTCCAGGTGCGCAAAACGGTCAACGATCCTTACACTTCGACGCCCGGCCTGCCTGAACCGATGTTCCAGATGCACTTCGATGGCACGACACTGACGTTTCAGGTAAGCCATCGGCGCGCGCATCCTCCGCGTACGCTGTCCGACCCTCCAGTGTCCTTCTCTCTCACGCTCACTGCGCCGAATCAAGCGGCATTAGTCAATGAAAGCGAGAAGGGCCCGGGCCTCGTTCTCACGCGGAGCGAATACTAGCTGGTATCCTGCTTTTGTGACCACTGTCGACATTGTTTTTCGCTACGTCACGGCGCCCACGGAGCAGGTGGCGACGGCGCTGGCCCACGCGCGCGATGTGTACGGCATCCGGCAGCTGAGCTTCGATCGCACGGCGCGAACGTTGCACATCGAGTACGATGCCACGCGCCTGAATGCCGCGGCGGTCACCAAGCTTGTCCGCGAAGCGGGGCTCGACATCGCCGAAGAGGAGCCACTGCTGGCTGCGCCGGCGCCAGTCGCAGCGCAGCCGCCGACGGCGTAGCGACATTGCGCCGTCGCTCTAATCTTGCGCCGCCGCTCTGGCCTTGCGCGGCTGCTCTGGCCTTGATAATCTGACAAAGGTTGGTCTCATGGGCTTCGTCCTGAAGCCCCGCGTGTGCGCCCGTAGCTCAGCTGGATAGAGCGACTGACTACGAATCAGTAGGTCGGGAGTTCGAATCTCTCCGGGCGCGCCATTTTCCTCTCCGAGAATTCCTCGAAACTCGTGCCCGATTGATCCGTTGGTCGTGCCGCGCCTGACGGCTCGACTTCACACGCCGCTGTATGCCGAAAAGCCGCCGTCGATGGGAACCACCACGCCGGTGACAAACTCCGAAGCCGGCGACAGCAGCCACAACACCGCGCCAAACAAGTCACAGGGCTCGCCGAAGCGCGCCATGGGCGTGTGCCCAATGATCGATTTGCCGCGCGCGGTCAAGTCGCCGGTGTCTTTATCGAGCAGCAGAAAGCGATTCTGATTGGTGAGGAAAAATCCCGGCGCGATCGCATTCACGCGAATCTTCGACGAGTACTCCTGCGCCATGTGCACGGCCAGCCACTGCGTAAAGTTGCTCACCGCCGCCTTGGCTGCTGAATAAGCCGGAATGCGCGTGAGCGGACGGAAGGAATTCATCGACGAAATGTTCAGGATGGTCCCATAGCCCTGCGCCGCCATAACCTTTCCGAAGGCCTGGCTGGGCAGAATGGTGCCGAGAATGTTCAGCTCGAAGACCCAGCGCAGCGCGTCGGCGGGCAGATCGAAGAACCTGAGCTCGGCGCTCGTCGTGGCCTGGGGCTTGTTGCCGCCGGCTCCGTTGACCAGGCAATCCAGCTTGCCGAGCTTGCCGGCGACTTCCTCGGCGGTTTTGGCCACGCTGTCACGGTTAAGCACGTCGCACTGGAAAACCGACACGCGCTTGCCGTGCTCGCCCATCCGCTCGACCGCGGCCTTGCCCGCCTCCGGATTCACATCGAGGATTGCGACCTGCGCGCCGCAGCCCGCCAGCGCGTTGGCGATGTCGCTACCGAGAACGCCCGCGCCGCCGGTAATGGCCACCGTGCGCCCGCTGAAGTCGTACATTCCCATCAATTCCGCCAGGTCAAACGAAACCCCATGAGCAATCTCTGCTCCGTGCGCAGCCTCAATCACCGCCGATCCTGCCATTTCGCACCCTTCCTTTTCGTTTACCCTTTCCGCCACAGGTTCAGCTGCGCGTCGAAGGGACGCCCGAAGATAGCGTTTCTCGGAAGGGGCCTTGCGCACGGTGAGTGGTGTCACACGCGCGTGTATGCCAAATCACGGCTTAGGACCGCCGCAAGTTGTATCAGCTAATTAGGAGCACTACGAAGGAGTTGTTTCCATGCTTCTCGAGTTGAGCGTGTTGCCGAAGGGTAAGGGCCACCATGCCGGCGATGCTGCCGTCGATTTGGCCAAAATCATTGACGCCAGCGGCCTCTACCACCAGACGAAGAACAAAGGCGAGGTCCTCGAAGGCACATGGGAACAGCTGATGGCGGTGGCCAAGAAGTGCCACGACGAAGCCCTCAAGAGCCATCACCGATTTGTGACCGTCATGCGCGCGGTGGATGGTCCCGACGTAACACCGTGCTCAAAAGCGCCCGCCGACTGCGGCGCCATGAAGGAACTCCTTGAAGACGACGGCGACTGGCTGATTCCATAAGAAAAGCGGAGCGACCTGCGCTCCGCTTCTCCGTTCGCCGCAAAATCCCAAGTCTCAGTAAAGCCGGAAATCGACCTCGATGGTGATCATCACCGGAACGGCGGTTCTGCCGTCTTTCATGGCGGGCTTGAACTTGTACTGCCTGATCGCCTCGATGGCCTTCTCGTCCAACCCCATGCCCAGTGCCCGCGCCACGTGGATGTCGGTAGGGTTGCCCTGCGCGTCCACAATGAGGGAAATGAGGCAAACGCCCTGATACTTGGCGCGCCGCGCCTCATCGGAGAACTCGGCTTCCACGCTGTGGATCACGACCGGCGCGGAGATTCTGCCTCCAACCTGGTAGATCCCGCCACCGGCATTTCCGCCGTAGCCGGGTCCGTACCCGTTCCCGTATCCTGAACCCAATCCGCCGCCGCTCCCCGTACCCATCCCGGCTCCATTTCCGGTTCCGGCCGATGCCAGAGTCACATTGGTCGACTCGTGCATGCCGATCATCGGCATGTTCATGTTGTCGGGCAGCCGAATGTCCTTTTGCACGTTGATGGCCGGCGGCTCAGGCAGCAGCGGCTTCTCAAACGTCTGCGGCTGTGGAGGCGTGATGGGGTCTTTTACCTTCTCAGGCAGCTTGCCTTTGTTCGCCTCAATGGGGCTCCTGTCGCCTCCGCCCCCGCCGCCACCGGCCTTGGTGTCGGACTTGGGCGCGTTGTAGTCGCCCACATCGATGCTCGTCGTCTGCATGGGCGGATTCACGATGTTGTGGACCACACGGATACCCAGCCAGATGGCCAGCAGCAGAATGGAGATATTGAAGGTGGTCGAGATGCCGATGGCCCAAGGGTTCGGCTTCACGGCCATTCGGTCGGGCACCGGAATCGGCGTGGAGGTCAGCTCAAGGGGCGGCAGTTTGACGGGGAAAAACACGTCGCGGATGCTCGCCCAGAGACCCACCCAGACGGGCTCCTCCTTGAACGCTTTCCCGAGGAATGCATCCAGCTCGTGGCCAGTTCCCTGAGGTACAAAATCTGTCGAGCTCATCGCTTCCGTTGCCAAGATATCGTCTGCCATTTGCGCCGACGGCGCGGTTGTCACAGGCCGTTCGGTCGCGAACGGATCGCTGAACAGGCCCATCGATCTATTATGCTTGACCGTGACCGTCTTTGTCTCGGCCCCCGAATCAGGGCCAGTACCGGCTCGGGCCTCCGTTTTGTCATAGTCCGTGAGCTTCAGGACTTCCATATGCAATAGACGGTGAGCGGGTTCGGTTTGTTACCGGGAAAAATGTCACTCTTCCGTTTACACTGATCCTTGAACAACTTTGCACCCTCGAACGGAGTTCCGATGGCCCCTCCGCCGGAGTTAAAGGCGACCCTCACCCTGCCCCAGACCACCTTCGCGATGAAAGCCAATCTGCCGCAGAATGAGCCGCTTCGGCTGGCCCGCTGGGCTCAGCAACGCCTATATGAAGAGATGCGCAAAGTGGCCCGCGGGCGGCCTGTCTACCTGCTACACGACGGTCCTCCTTATGCCAACGGGCCCATCCACCTGGGCCACGCCCTCAACAAGGGCCTGAAGGACTTCGTGGTCAAGTCAAAGACCATGGCCGGGTTCGACGCCCCCTACGTCCCCGGCTACGATTGCCACGGGCTGCCCATCGAAATCAAGGTCGAAGAGAAGCTGGGGCACAAAAAGCATTCCATGCCCGTGCCCGAAGTGCTTGCGGCCTGCCGCGCCTACGCGCAAAAGTACGTCGACCTGCAAACCGAGCAATTTGAGCGCATCGGCTGCTTTGGACGCTGGGAAAAGCCTTACAAGACAATGGACCGCAGCTATGAGGCTCGAACCCTCGAAGCCTTCTACGGCTTTCTCGAAAAGGGCTTTGTCTATCGCGGGCTGAAGCCGGTTTACTGGTGCATCCATGACCGAACAACGCTGGCCGAGGCCGAGGTGGAGTACGCGAACCACACCAGCCCGTCGGTCTACGTGCGGTACAAGCTGACGTCCGATCCGGCTGCCATTTCGCCAGCGCTCGCCGGCCGGGAGGTCTTTACCATCATTTGGACCACCACCCCATGGACATTGCCCGCGTCCATGGCCGTCGCCTTTCATCCTGACTTTGAGTACGTGGCGCTCGACTGCGACGGCGGCGTCTACATTGTCGCCAACGAGCTGGCCGGCAAAGTCATCGTGGACTGCAAGCTGAGAAGCAGGAGAAATCCGGACCAGCCGGCTTCGCAGGCCGACATCGTGGCACGCTTCAAGGGCGTCGCGCTCGATCGCGTCACCTTCCAGCATCCGTTCCTCGAGCGCTCAATTCTCGGCGTGCTGGCCACCTATGTCACCGCCGACGCGGGCACCGGAGCGGTCCACACCGCACCCTCTCACGGCGCCGACGACTTCTATACCGGCCAGCGCTACGGCCTCGACCCCACTAGCCGCGTCGACGCCGGCGGGCATATCCACGTCGATCCGGATTCTTGGCATAGTGCCCAGCCACCGGCTTTCGACGGCCTGAACGTGTGGAAGGCGAACCCGATCATCGTGGCCATGCTGGAAGAGCGCGGCGCGCTGATGGGCGGCTCGCAACTGGAGCACTCCTATCCCCATTGCTGGCGTTGCCACCATCCGGTCATCTTCCGCGCCACCGAGCAGTGGTTCATCTCGCTGGAGACGCCGATCAAGCTCGGCCAAAACCAGGAAAAAACTTTCCGCCAGCTCGCGATCGAAGAGATCGACAAGGTGGTGTGGGACCCGGCGTGGGGCAAGGAGCGCATTACCAACATGGTTGCCACGCGTCCCGACTGGTGCATCAGCCGCCAGAAGGTCTGGGATGTGCCGATTGCGGTGTTCCTCTGCGAAGCCTGCAATCTGCCCTTGATCGATCCCGCCCTGAACCGCGCGATCGTCGAGCTCTTCGAGCAGGAGGGTATGGAAGTCTGGCACACCGCGAAAGCGGAGGCGTTGCTTCCTCAAGCCGCCAGATGCTCCCGTTGCGGCGGCCAGAGTTTCCGCAAAGAGACTGACATCCTCGATGTGTGGTTCGACGCAGGCGTGAGCTGGATGGCAGTTTGCGAGTCGGATCCGGACCTGAGCGCGGCGTATAAAGCCTTCCAGAGCGGGAACGGCCCGGAAGTTTTGTACCTGGAGGGCGGCGATCAGCATCGCGGCTGGTTCCACTCTTCGCTGCTGACGTCGGTAGCTCTGCGCGGCCGCGCGCCTTACTCTCATGTCGCTACCGTAGGCTGGACTCTCGACGAGCAGGGCCGCGCCATGTCGAAGTCTCTCGGCAACGGCGTCGATCCCGTCGATATCGCCAGCCGCATGGGCGGTGAGATCGTGCGCCTGTGGGTGGCGTCTGTCGATTTCCGCGAAGATACCGCGGCCAGCGAGAACCTGATGCAGCGCTGCGCGGAGCTCTATAAGAAGGTACGCAATACTTTCCGCTTTCTGCTCGGCAATTTGTCTGGGTTCGACCCGGTACGCGATCGCGTGCCCGAGAACGAGCTCCTGCCTCTTGACCGCTATATGCTGGCCCGCACGCGCGAGCTGGCGGAAAAGATCCTCGGCTGGCATGCGGCTTTCGAATTCCATCGCATCTACCAGGCGGTGAACGAATTCGCCATCGTGGACCTGAGCGCGTTTTATCTCGACGTTCTCAAGGACCGCATGTACACCTTCGCGCGCGCGAGCCAGGCTCGCCGCTCGGCGCAGACCGCTCTTTGGCAGATTACCGAGGCGCTGGTCAGGCTGGTCGCACCCATCTTTACATTCACCGCAGACGAGATTTGGGAGCATCTGCCCGTCGTCGAGGGCCGGCCGGTCAGCGTTCACCTCACGTTGTTTCCCAAGCCGGAGGAGATCTTCTCGGAGGACCCCGCGCCGCTGATCGAAGAGTGGAAAAAGCTCTTTGCAGTTCGCGACCAGGTATTGCGCGTCCTCGAAGAGGATCGCCAGGCCAAGCGGATCGGCAAGGGACTCGAAGCGCAGGTCACAATCGAAGAATCCGGCGACATGTTCGCGCTGTTGAAGAAGAATGAAGCCGGCCTCAAGGAATTTCTTAACGTCTCCGGCGTCACGGTAGTGGAGGGTAGAGAACCTGAGATCGTTGCCTCGGCCGCCGCGGGCCACAAATGCGCCCGCTGCTGGAACTTCATGCCCGAGGTTTCGAGTTACGGCATCTGGAACGACGTTTGCACTCGGTGCCAATCGGCCTTGCGGGAGATGGGCATCGCGCCTCCGCAGCCGGAGGCCAACCAGTGAGCTGGCTAGCAAACTGGCCTCGGCCTCGGCGCCTGCCGTGGCTGCTGTTGATCTCTGCGTTCGTGATTCTCGCCGACCGCCTGACCAAGAACTGGGTCTCCGCGCACATCCGCCTGGGCGGAGCGATCCCGATTATCCCCCGCGTCCTGCGCATCACCCACTGGACCAACGAAGGCGCCGCCTTCTCGCTCTTCGCCGACACTGCATCGCCCAACACGGTGCGCTGGGTGCTCGTTGCCTTCACGCTCGCCGCCGCGGTCGTCATCTTCGCCGTTCTGCTGCGCCTCGGCGACCGCTTCTCGCTCTCCACCGTCGCTCTCGCGCTCATTCTTGGCGGAGCGATCGGCAACGTTCACGACCGCATCGCCTACGGCTCGGTCGTCGACTTCATCGAGGTCCACATCTTCAGCTATCACTGGCCCGACTTCAACGTGGCCGACTCCTCGGTCGTCGTCGGCGCCTGCCTTCTCTTCCTGGACTCCCTGCGCCCGCAGCGAAAGACTGCGCACTGAAGTAGCCGGTCATCCGGAAACCGCGCCCGATTCCTGCCGTTATAATTGGTCGGACCACTGAGCCCCAGGAGGAGCCGCGCGAAATGACTTCACAAGGTCCTGGAACCGTCGCTTCTGCCGCGAATTTAGCTCCGCCTGGGCGCATGTCGCACGAGCGCTGGTTCATTTGCGCGCTCTTGTTCTTTGCCACGGTGATTGCCTACGTCGACCGTGCTGTGATCGCCAATCTCAAGAACACCCTCGAAAGCGTCATCCCGGGCCTTGACGACTACACCTACGGGATCATCACTGTCGCATTTCAGTTGGCCTACGGCATCGCCATGTTGGTGGCCGGCGGGTTGACCGACAAGCTGGGAACGCGCAAGGCATTCGCGATCGCCATCTGCCTGTGGAGTGTCGCAGCCATGCTGCCGGGCGCGGCGTTTTCCGTGGCCAGTTTCGCGCTGGCGATGTTCCTGCTCGGCCTGGGCGAGGCCGCGAACTTTCCGGCTTGCATCAAGACCGTCGCGGAGTGGTTTCCCAAACGGGAGCGCGCGTACGCAACCGGAATCTTCAACGCCGGCGCCAATGTGGGCAACATGGTGGCGCCGGTTGTGGTGACGGCCTTCGTGGCCTTGTTCAGCCAGTGGAGCCTGTTAGGGCCGGCAAGAGCCTGGCGCGGAACCTTTGTGGTCGCGGGTTGTTTAGGATTTGTGTGGCTGGTGTTCTGGCTCATCTTCTATCGCCGGCCGGAAGAGCACCCTCGCGTCTCCAAGGCTGAGCTCGCACTGATCCTCAGCGATCCCGGCGAAAAGATCGAGAGCGTTCCCTGGGGCCGCGTGGCGCCGTGCAAGGAAGCGTGGGCATTCGCCGCCGCCAAGTTCCTCACCGATCCTATCTGGTGGTTTTATCTATTCTGGATCCCTGGCTACCTGCAGACCACTTTTCGTTTGAGCCTGTCGCAGATCAGGATTCCGGTGATGCTGGCCTACGCCATATCGATCGTGGGCAGCGTGGGCGGCGGCTGGATCTCGGGAGCCCTTATCAACCGCGGAGTCACTCCGAACAAGGCCCGCAAGGGCACGATGTTGCTTTGCGTGCTCTGCATCGCGCCCATCTTTGCCGCACCGTTCATTCATCACCTGTGGGTCGTGGTGGCGCTTCTGGGTCTGGCCACCGCCGGTCACCAGGGATGGTCGGCGACCCTGTTCACGCTGCCCTCCGATATGTTTCCCAAGGCCGCTGTGGCCAGCGTAACCGGCATCGGCGGCATGGCGGGTGCGGTTGGCGGAGTGCTGCTGCTGTTCAGCGCGGGGGCGATCGTTCAAAAAACGCACAGCTTTGTATCGCTGTTCATCATGGCATGCCTTGCGTATCCGTTGGCCCTTCTCGTGATCCAAGCCATCTCGCCCAGGCTGTCGCCGGCAAAGCTTGACTAGAGCGCTGTGCCAAAATCGAAATATAAGCCGCGCGGCGATTCAACGCGGGCGGCCCTATCGAGAAGCCCGATTCCACTCGCTGAAAAAGCACCTTGCTGCGCAACTTCAAAATCGATGAGGAGCCCAATGAAACTTTGCACCTTTAGCTTTTCTGCGCGCGCGGCCTTGAGCGCTGCGGCTGCGCTCGCTGTCCTGGCTCTCTCGTCCGCGTGCAACGCCCTCGCGCAGCGGCTGACCACCACGGTCACTCCGACGCACTACACGCTCAAGCTCACGCCCGACCTCAAAGCCGCCACCTTCTCCGGCGAAGAATCGATCGATGTGAACCTGAGCCAACCCGCGCGCTCGATCACACTGAATGCCATTGAGATTGCTTTTGAGTCGGTGACGATTCGCGCTGGCGGCACGGAGCAGACAGCCACGGTCAGCCTCAATCCTCAGAAGCAGCAGGCTACATTCACGTTTCCCCAAACCGTTCCCGCCGGCAATGCCGCCATCGGGATCCGCTACACCGGGAAGTTGAACAACGAATTGCGCGGCTTCTATCTCTCCAAGACGGCAAAGCGCAACTACGCCGTCACGCAGTTTGAACCCACCGATGCGCGTCGCGCGTTCCCGTGCTTCGACGAGCCGGGCTTCAAAGCCACATTCGACGTTTCGCTCATCGTCGACGCAGGCGACACCGCGATCTCGAACACTCCCATCGCAACCGATACTCCCGGTCCCGGCGACGGCAAGCACACGCTGGTCTTCGCCACCACGCCGAAGATGTCCACCTATCTCGTCGCCTTCCTGGTGGGCGACTTTCAGTGCACCTCCGGCAGGCAGGACGATGTGGACATCCGCGTGTGCGCCACGCCGGACAAGGTTGCGCTCACATCCTACGCGCTCGACGTCGCCAAATACGTCCTTCATTACTACGACGACTATTTCGGCATCCATTATCCGCTGAAGAAACTCGATCTCATTGCCATTCCCGACTTCGAGGCTGGCGCCATGGAGAACTTCGGTGCCATCACCTACCGCGAAACCGATCTTCTGGTCGATCCGGCGACGGCCCCTGTCGACGACAAACGCATCGTCGCTCTCGTGGTGGCGCACGAGATGGCCCATCAATGGTTCGGCGACCTGGTGACTATGAGGTGGTGGGAGAACATCTGGCTCAACGAGGGCTTCGCTACGTGGATGGAAAACAAGCCCGTTGCCGCGATGCATCCCGAGTGGAACATACCGCAGATGGTTGCCGCCAACGAACAGGACACTCTGGATATAGACGCGCAACCCACCACGCGAGCCATTCGCGCCAAGGCTGAAACACCCGGCGAAATCAACGAGTTGTTCGACGGCATCGCCTACGGCAAGGCCAGCGACGTGTTGTTGATGGTTGAGAACTATCTCGGCGAAGAAACCTTTCGCAAAGGCGTGCATGCTTACCTGGCCGCGCATGAATACGCGAATGCCACTGCGGAGGATTTTTGGAACGCGCAGACGGCCGTGAGCCACAAGCCGGTGGACAATATTATGGGGTCACTGGTGGCGCAGCCCGGAGAGCCTATCCTGACCTTCGGCACGCCGGCGAATGGCAAGGTTTCCGCCGGCCAGAAACGATTCTTCCTGAGCCCCGGCATCACACCCGACCCCGCGCAAAAGTGGACGCTGCCGGTCTGCTTCGAGAGGGCCCAGGGCGCGAGCGACTGCGACGTGATCGCGCCGGCCACCTCGGCCCTTGCCGTTCCTGCTTCCCCACTTTTCTTCGCCAATGCCGGCGGCAAGGGGTACTATCGCAGCGCCTATGCGCCCGCCGATTACACGCAATTGGTGGCTCAAGTCGAGTCCGAACTCACGCCGCCGGACCGCATCAGCCTTCTCGGCGACGAATGGGCCCAGGTGCGCGCCAACAAAGCCGCGGTTGGCGACGATTTGGACCTGGTGGCTGCTGTCAAAGCCGATCCCAACGCCGAGGTTGTGTCGAGTGCGGTGCGATACATCCAGGCAATTGCCGATCAGGTGGCATCGTCGAAGGAGGAACGCGACCAGTTGGCCGCCTGGGTTCGCCGCAATTTTGCGCCCGAGTACGCCAGGCTCGGCTCGCCCGCGAAGGACGACTCGCCGAATACGCGCGATTTGCGCGCGCAACTGCTCGCCCTGCTCGTCGATCATGGGAACGAAACCGATCTCGCTGCCCAGGCGCGCCGCATCGCGGACCAATTCCTCGCCGATCCTGCATCCGTCGATCCGACCCTCGGAAGAACGGCTCTTGAGCTCGCCGCCGAGAACGGCGACGCCGCGCTCTTCGATCGGCTGCAGAGGCTGTATGAGACCTCGGCCGATCCCGAGCAGCAGGAGGACGCACTACGCCTGCTTGTCCAATTTGACGATCCCGCGCTCCTTGAGCGTGCTCTCGAATACTCCGTTTCGAGTAAAGTGCGCAATCAGGATGCAGCGATTCAATTCGTCATCGGTCTCCAGATCCCCGAGAACCGCAATGCGACGTGGAGTTTCATTAAGACGCATTGGGATCAGGTGCAGGCAGAACTGACCCCCGATCTTGGCGCATTGCTGGTGAGCCGCACCGGCAGCTTTTGCACTGCCGAAGCGAGTGACGACGTGAAGAGTTTTTTTGCCGGCCATCCCGTCCCCGAATCCGACGTGGACCTCAGGCACGCCATTGAACGCATCGACGGATGCGTCGAGCTGCGTCGCCTGCAGGAACCGAAATTGAAGGAATGGCTGGCCCCGCAGGGTGGCTCCTGAGCGGCCGAATTCTTACTCGAGCGCGCTTACAGTTTGCGCAGCCGCGCGCAGGCCTCGTCCAGCTCCGCATCCTGCTTGGCGAAGCAGAAGCGCAACAGATTTTCGCCGCGCCCGGGGCGGAAGAACGCCGATCCGGCCACGGCGGCCACGCCGGTTGCGCGCAACAGGTGGCGCGCTTTCTCAGCGGCCGTTTTCCCGGGCAGGCGGCCAACGCCGGCCATGATGTAGTAGGCGCCGGGAGGCACTGAAGCTTCCATTCCCGCGTCAGTGAGCGCATTCGCCAGCCGGCTGCGCTTCGACTCGTGATCTTTGGCCAACCGCGTGTAGAAGCTCGACGGCAACTGCTCCAGGCCGGCAGCAGTGCCCGCTTGCAGCGGAGCGGGCGCGCACACGTAAGTCAAATCGTGGAAGTGCGCCATCGCCGGCATCCAGCGCGCGTCGGCTGTGGCATAGCCAATGCGCCAGCCGGTGATGGAGAACGTCTTGCTGAATCCCGAAATCACGATCGTGCGCTCGCGCATGCCGGGTAGCGTTGCCGGGCAGATGTGCCGCGCGCCGTCATAGATGAAGTACTCATAAATCTCGTCCGTGATGAGAAAGAGATCGTGCTCGATGGCGAGCTGTGCCACGGCTTCGAGTTCAGGCTGCGTGAAGATCTTTCCCGTCGGATTCCCTGGCGTGTTCAGCAGGATGGCGCGCGTCTGCGGCGTGACCGCGGCACGCATCGCGTCCACGTCGAGCTGCCAGTCCGGCTCGGCCAGCGCGACCAGCACGGGATTGACGCGCAGCGACTTGAGCGTGTGCACGTGATAGCCATAGAACGGCTCGAAGACCAGCACCTCGTCGCCGGGATTGAGCAGCGCCATGGCCGCGGCATGCAGGCCGGCCGTCGCGCCGGAAGCCACCATCACCTCGTTCTCGGCGTCGTAGCTCAGGCCGTAGTCGCGCCGTTGCTTGGCCGCGATGGCCTCGCGCAGCCGAGTAATGCCGTCGCATCGCGTATAAATGTTCTGCCCTTCGCGGATGGCGTCGATCGCCGCGGCCTCCACCACGTCTGGCACCGGCGTGTCGCACACGCCTTGCGCCAGGTTGATGCCGCCGATGCGGTCGCACTCGGTGGTCATGGCGCGAATCTCGGATTGCATCGTCTCGGGCGCCAGATCGCTCAGGGCAAGGCGCGACTCAGTTGTCGTTGCCATGGACATTTTCGGGGGCACGGGGAAGATCCTTTACATCCATCTTACATTTTGGCTTACATTTCGGGCCGGCTCAAGGTCGCGTGCGCCCGCTCGCAGCCAAAGCACAACCGGGCGTAGTATCTTGCAGGAAGAATCGATGCACGAGCTCTCCATCGCGGCAAGCATCGTCGAAGCGGTCACCGAGTCGGCCTCCGCTTATCCCGGAGCGCGCGTCAAAGCAGTGCGGCTGCGCGTGGGTGCGCTGGCCTCGGTGGTCGAGGACTCCCTTCAATTCTGCTGGGAGCTGGCGACAGAGGGCTCTCCGCTTGCCGGCGCGGCGCTGGTCATCAACAAGCTGCCGGTGATTGTCCACTGCGAGGCATGCGGCGTGGATTCCGTACTCGAGGGCGTGCAAAGTTTTCGCTGCCCGCGCTGCGGCGAAATTGCGGCCGATCTTCGCCAGGGCCGCGAGCTGGAGATCGAATCGATCGAGCTGGAAGAACCGGAACCGGCGGAATCCAGCGACGGCACGCCAAGCCCGGTTGAGGAGCACATATGACGACCCGAATTGTTGAGCTGAGACGTGGAATCCTGAAGAAGAACGACGAGCTGGCGGCAGGATTGCGCGAGCGATTCACAGCGGCTGGTGTGCTGGTTCTGAACCTGGTCTCGAGCCCCGGCACGGGCAAGACCGCGTTTCTCGAGCTGACTTTGCGCGCATTGCGTGCGCAAGGTGCTCGAGCCGCGGCGCTGGTGGGCGATCTTGAAACCGACAACGACGCCCGCCGGCTGGCCGCGAGCGGCGCGCCCGTGCGGCAAATCAACACGCACGGCATTTGCCACCTCGACGCAGAGATGGTCACGAAGCACCTCGAAGGCTGGGAAGGTGTCGCGCTCGGCGGGCTCGACTATCTCTTTATAGAAAATGTCGGCAACCTGGTGTGCCCCTCGAGCTACGACCTCGGCGAGCGCATACGCGTGGTGTTGTTGAGCGTAACCGAGGGCGAGGACAAGCCGCTCAAGTATCCGGGCCTTTTCAACTCCGCCGACGCGGCGGTGATCACCAAGGTCGATCTCGCCGCTCCCTGCGGCTTCGACCGCGACCTCGCACTCAGGAACATCAACGAGATTCGTCCGGGCATCCGCATTTTCGAGACCTCGGCAAAAACCGGCGCGGGAATGGACCAGTGGTTCGCCTACCTCGCGGAGCAGGCGCGGCCTTCCTGAGTCTCCAGCGGTTCCACCATTGCTATAACCAGAACCGTTGCCGCCATTTGGTTCTTTCATCAGGAAAGAGCCGCCCTGCAAGATTCCAGAAACGGCGCGTGAATTGTGAAGCAACTCCGGCAGCACGCACGAAAGTCACAGATCGATTGCATCTTTGGCGTTGCGCAAAGGTCGTCCCGAGCGATACCTTTCAGCTAGGTCGGTAGCACACAATGTGCCCCTCGGATTCCCCCGAGCAGGTCACGGCTGCGGAGAAGAGCGCCCAGCCGGGCTTTGCCCAAAAATTGATCGAGCGGCTGTTTGAATTTTCGCCGGACGCCATCCTGGTAACGGATGCCGGCGGGATAATGCGCGCAGCGAATCCGCGCGCCGAAGAGCTCTTCGGCTACTCCAGCCGCGAGCTGATCGGCCAGCCCGTCGAGATGCTGGTGCCCGCGCGCTTCCGGGGCGTCCATCCGCGCCACCGCGAAAATTACAATGCCCATCCCCGAACCCGGCAGATGGGCGTCGCCCTTAATCTCTTTGGCCTGCGCAAAGACGGCACCGAATTCCCTGTCGACATCATGCTCAAGCCGATGCGGACCGGCGATGGTCAAATGGTTTTCACCTTCATCCGCGACGTCACCGAGCAGCGCGCCGCACAGGAGGCAATGCGCCTTAACGACCTCCAGCTCCGCTCCATCGTGGAGAGCATCGGCGAATACGCGATTTATCTGGTCGACAAGGACGGACACGTCCTGACGTGGAACCCCGGCGCCGAGCGCATCAAGGGGTACAAGGCAGATGAGGTGCTCGGCCTCAACTTCTCGCGCTTTTTCTCGCAGGAGGATCGGGAGCGTGGCCGCCCTGCCGAGCTGCTGCGGCAGGCCAACGCCAGGGACCGCGTTGAAGAAGAGGGCTGGCGTGTGCGCAAAGACGGCTCCCGTTTCTGGGCCAACGTCGTGGTCACGGCCATCCGCGACACCTCCGGCGCGGTGACCGGTTATTCCAAAATTACGCGCGACGTAACGGAACGAATGCAGGCGCAGGAGTCGGTGATCGCCGAGATGAGCAGCCTGCTGCTGGCCAATGTGGATGTCCGCAAGCTGCTCGACGCTTTCTCTGCCAGCATGCGCCAGATGGTGCCGCACGACGCCGCAACCATGGCGCTTTATGACGAATCGATGGGCAAATTGCGGGTGCAGTTCCTCGCTGCCGGCGGCGATGCCGGCGCAAGCCGGCGCGAACTGCTGCTCGATCCGGATGCTTCTCCGGCAGGACAAGCCTTCCGCACGCGCCGCCCCGTCATTTTGAACCGGATCGACCGCTGGCCCTTCGCACCGGAGTCGGTCGCGCATCTCACGGGCATCGGCATGCTGTCGGGCGTCTGGGTGCCGCTCATTCACCGCGAAAGAATCTTAGGCGCCATAATGGTGGCAAGCCGCAAAGAGAGCGCGTTTTCTCAGCACGATTCCGAGATCCTTGGCCAGGTTGCGGGACAGGTGGCCATGGCGGTGAACAATGCGCTGGCCTTTAAGCAGATTTCCGAGCTGCGCGACCGTTTGGAACAGGAAAAAGCCTATCTGGAAGAAGAGATCAATCTTGAGCATCGGTTTGAGGACATCGTGGGAGAGAGCACGGGACTGCGCAACGTGCTGCGCCAGATTGAAACGGTGGCGCCGACCGATGCCACGGTGCTCATCCAGGGCGAAACCGGAACCGGCAAGGAACTGCTGGCCCGCGCCACTCACCGGCTGAGCGCGCGCAGCGAACGCACTTTCATCAAATTGAATTGCGCAGCCATCCCCGCGGGACTGATCGAAAGCGAGCTCTTCGGCCACGAGAAAGGCGCATTCACAGGCGCCATCGCGCGCAAGATCGGCCGCCTTGAGCTGGCACATGAGGGCTCGCTCTTTCTCGACGAAATCGGTGAGCTGCCACTCGACCTGCAGCCAAAGCTGCTGCGCGCGCTGCAGGAGCACGAAATCGAGCGCCTGGGTGGAACGCGGTCCATCCCGGTGAATGTGCGCCTCATCGCGGCAACCAATCGCGATCTGGCAAAGATGGTCGCGGAAAAAGAATTTCGCAGCGACCTCTATTACCGCCTTAAAGTCTTCCCTGTCTTCGCCCCGCCGTTACGCGAACGCGCCGCCGACATTCCCGTCCTTGTGCGCCACTTTGTTTCGCGCCACGCCCGCCGCATGGGCAAGACCATCGAATCCATTCCGCCCGAAGCCATGGCGGCGCTGGTGGCATGGAAGTGGCCGGGTAACATTCGCGAGCTTGAGAACTTCCTGGAGCGCGCCGTGATCCTGTCGCGCGGGCCGACGCTGCATGTGCCTCTGGCCGAGCTCGAGGCGATGGAAGAAGAAGAGGAAGAAGCAGCCGTCGCCGCCACAAACCCAACACTGCTGGCCGCCGAGCGCGAGCATATTGTTCGTGCGCTTCGCGAGGCCAAGGGCATCATCGGCGGACCCGGCGGCGCAGCCGAGCGGCTCGGGCTGAAGCGCACTACGCTGAACTCCAAAATGAAGAAGCTCGGCATCGAGCGCGGCGACTATATGTAGTCTCAGTGACGAAATACCGTCATCGTCACTTCGTCACGCGGCGCGCATCGTCACCCTCCGCATCTCAGCTCCCTGTAAATTAAATGCTTTGCTTTCAACACCGCGTACGCTGCCCGGAACAGCGCGGCGAGTTTGGCACCCGGCGTGCCTTATCACTGGCATGGCGCAGGACGAGCCAGCAAGTGCTTCGAATCACGTTTGAAGAAAATCCGAACACGATCGTCATCAAGCTGGAGGGGCGCGTCGCCGGGCCATGGGCAACCGAACTTGGCCGCCTGTGGCAAGAGAAATCCCCGGCAGTCGCGCAGAAAAAACTGTCTCTTGATTTGCGGGGAACGACTTTTGCTGACGCCGGCGGGATCAAAGTTTTGAGAGCCATCTACTCTCAATCGGGAGCCGCGATCCTCACTGGCACACCCTGGACCGAGTATCTTGCCGAAGAGGTGGCGCGCAAGAACTCTCAACAAGCGGACACGGAGAGCTGAAATGCAAACGGGACACGATTCAACGAACAACGCGGGCGCACCTTCTTACCGGAACGGTGAGTTCTTCAAGGCATTGCCGGCCGCGGCGCTGGCCGATCTGGAGCCGCTGCTGACGTCCTCCGCTTATCCCTCCAACACGATTCTCTTCACCGAGACTCAACCGGCCACGGGAATCTACGTGGTCCTTGAAGGCCAAATCAAGCTCTCCATCAACTCGAGCGACGGCCGCCGCCTGAGCTTCCGCATCGCCAAAGCCGGCGAGATGCTGGGCCTGTCGTCCACGCTCTCCGGCGGCGAGTACGAGATGACCGCCGACACGCTTCACCCGGCCAAGGTCGCGCACATTTCGCGCCAGTTGTTCCTGCAGTTTCTTTCCCGTCATCCTGACGTCTATCCCATCGTCACGCGCGAAATCAGCCGCAGCTTCAATCTTGCCTGCGACCAGTTGCGTATGGTTGGCCTGTCGACCTCGGTGCCGGAACGCCTGGCCCGCCTGCTGCTGGTGTGGAGCGATGAGCCCGGACAAAAGCCCGAGCGCGCTGCGCACTGCCGAATGTCACTGACCCACGAAGAAATCGGCGAATTTATCGGCGCCTCACGCGAGACCGTTACGCGCACGCTGAGCATCTTCAAGAACCGCCGCCTGGTGGCGCAGCACGGTTGCACAATCGAGATTCCAAGCCGTATGGCTCTGGAGAACTACGCGCGCGGATAGGGTTGCTTTCTTCAACGGTTTTAGATCTTCAAAGGGGGGAACACAGCAAGTCTCGGCTTGAGCCGCAAGCTCTGATGCACTGCAAGTGGTTGAAATGGCCGTTCGCCGGATCGCGCGATGTGGAAGGCATCGCGCAGTTCGGTCGGGCGGCCTCGGTTTTTTGGCGCCGCGTTATTTCCTTTTCAATTGCCTCAGCGCGAGCAGCGCCGCGTGGTACCCGCACATGCCGTGCACGCCCCCTCCAGGCGGCGTCGACGCCGAGCACAGGTAGAGCTTCTGCGTCCCGGTCGCGTAGCCTCCGAGTGTCGGGCGGAAGAACATTTGCCGCATCGTCATTGCGCCGCCGCTGATGTCGCCTCCCACAAGGTTTGCGTCCATCGCTTCCAGCGATGCGGGCGCGGAAACGTGCCGCGCCAGCACACAATTCCGAAATCCCGGCGCAAAGCGTTCGATCTGCGCCTCGATTCGCTCCGTCATGTCGACTGTCGAGCCGTTCGGCACGTGACAATAGGCCCACAGTACATGTTTGCCGTCGGGCGCGCGCGATGGGTCGAAGAGCGTTGGCTGCGCCACCAGCACGAAGGGCCGCTCGGCTTCGCGCCCATTGGCCACGTCGTATTCGGCGGCCGCAATCTCCTCGAACGATCCGCCCAGGTGCACCGTGATCGCGCGCATGCAGTCCGCGGCGCGCCACGGCGCCGGTTGCGAAAGCGCGTAGTCGATTTTGAATGCACCCGGTGCGCGGCGAAATTGCTCCAGCGCGTTCCTGTATTTCGGTATCAGCCGCTCGCCGGCAACGGCAATCATTTCTCGCGGCGCAGTGTCGAAGAGAATCAGCTCGCTGTCCGATTCCAATTCGCGGAACGCCGCGGCATCGATGCGGCACGAAGTGTAAACCGATCCGCCTAGAGACTTCAGGTACCCGATGAGCGCCTGCGTGATGGCCTTTGCACCGCCGCGCGGAATGGGCCAGCCAACCGCGTGAATGGTGATGCCGAACATCCATCCGACCGTGGCGCTCAATGGCTGGTCGAAGCTCAAAAACGAGTGCCCCGCCAGCCCCGCAAAGATGGCGCGAGTGCGCGGGCTCGCAAAGTGGCTCCTGGCAAAACTCTGTGCGGATCCGAGCGCCGACATCCCAAAGCGCGCCATGCGCAGCGGATGATGCGGCATGCGCAGCATCGGCCCCAGAGCGTCTTCCGCAAAATCCTTCCAGTTCCTGGCCGCAGGCTGCACCAGGCTTCGCCAGATCTTGCCGTCCGGGCCCAGCATCCGCTCCGCGTGATCCAGGTCGCGCTCCAGCACCACCACCGAGCCATCGTCGAGCGGATGCGCCAGGGGCGCCCCTCCGTGGATCCATTCAAGCCCGTGATCGGCCAGTGGAAGCGAAGCGAAAAACGGCGACCCCGCCGCGAATGGATACACCGCCGAGCCAAAGTCGTGCAGGAATCCCGGCAGCGTGAGCGGCAGAGTGCGCACCGCGCCGCCCGGCTCCGCTTCGGCCTCAAAGACCTCCACGCTCATTCCCGCCTGAGCCAGCACGATGGCCGCGGCCAGCCCGTTTGGGCCCGATCCGATTACGCAGGCGCGGTTCATCGTGTCATCGTACTCCTCCGCAACCGGTCTTCAGTCATGCGGCGGCAGCTCTTCAGGCCATTCCACAGCGGCAAAATGTCCATCTGAGGTCATGGTCAGTTCGGGCGCATACAAGCCTAGATACTCGCGGCGCCACCAATTCCCTGTCCGGCGTTTTTCTTCCATCGACGTGAACCAGTACTGCCAAATGACTGCGCGCACATAGCGCGGCGGAATCCGCGGAAACGGATTGCCGTGGAACAATGCCAAAACATCCGGGTCGCCGAGCAACAGGCGCTCCTCCGTCAGCGGTACGATCTCGTTCTCGCGCCAGTTGCCCAGCGAAGCGAACCACAAATTCCAATCGAAGCGCGGCTGATAGGGCGCATAGATGCCCGGCGCCTCGTTCAATGCCTGCGGCTTGTTGCGGAACGGATAGGCAGTCCAGTTTGTGCCATCGTCGGAGCCCTGGAATTCGATTTCGTAGCGTCCGCGCGTCATCATCGCGAAGAGTCCATATTGGTTGGCAATGCGAAACGGCTCGAGCGCAACCAGCGGCTTGACGGGCAGGGGGATCTCGCGCATCGGAATTGCAATCATCTGCGCAATCGTGTTGTAGGCGATCCAGGTGAGCATCAACGCCGCGGCGCCTATACGCACCATCCAAAACGAATCGCTGAGCCGGCCCAAAAATGTGCGGTGTCTCGGTGATTCGATCTCCGCCGTCGCCACGCTGGCCTCGCCCGCCGCCAGAATCGACAGCGGCTGTTCCTCATGTGGCATGGTCACCGGCGCCGAGATTCGTTCCGGCTCGCGCGGACGGAAGCGCGCGGGAACTAACCGGTGCAGGAAATCGTCATCGAGCAGCAGAAAGCCGAGCGATAGCACGAGGTAATTCAGAAATGCGTAGTTCGCAGTGAGGATCACGCCGATTTCCCAAGGCGTCACGATGAAGAAAAGGATCAGCCGCACCCGGCGCGGCAGGAACATCATGAACACCAGCCCCAACTCAAGCGCCAGTGTTCCTCCAACCGTGGCCGCCTGGAACCAATGCGGCAGATGCTGAACGTACCAGCCGATCCACGTGGGCAGCGGCCCGTTCTGGTAGTACTCGTCCATGGCTGTAAAGTGGCGCCACTGCGGGTCGCCGCTCGCCAGCTTTACCATCCCGGATTCGAAATAGATCCTGAACCACTCCCACTGCAGCAGGAACCAGCTCATGCGCGATGGCGGGCTATTTGCGCCCCAACCGGGCATGATGCCGCGTGGCGCGAACAACAGCGCCAGGAATCCGGCTTCGAGCAGCATGCCGTCCGACTGATAGCTTGAGAACGTCCCGCTCGCGCCGACGAACGAAAGAAAGCAGACGAAGCAAACAAAAAAGCTCAGGCGCGGCCACACGTTCAAGAAAGCAATCACGGACGCGATCAGCCCGATCCACGTCACCGCCATCATCATCGCGGAGCTCGACGAGATCCAGTAAAGCGACGGCGCATACCAGTAGCGCTCCAGGCCCAATTGCTGCGCGATATCGGCAAGATAATCCTGAGCCGGCAGAATTCCGTCCGGACCAATCAACCCCTTGATCTGAAAAAAGAGCGAATAGAATGCGGAAAAGTAGATGCCGGCCAGCAAGCGCAGAAAGACCCACCGTGGAATCATCTGTCCCCGCGGGCCGCGATGCCCGTCGAAGAGCCATCGAAAGCCGTCCGTCAGCTTGCTCCACCGCATCTCTCGAACAGGATAGCGGCTGGACTGTGCTTCATAAACCAAAGTTTGCACTGCGCTTCAAACGTCGTTGACCTGCGGGAGCCAATAAAGTATCAAGGCATAATCATGACTCGCGGCTTTTTTCTTGCGCTCTTCGCCCTTCATACCGTCGTTTCTTCCTGCGTCGCCGGCGCGCAAGCCTCTGCACAGGTTGCCGCTGCGCCGCAAAACGCGGTTGCCGCGCCGCCGAGCCGCGCCGCGATCCCGGGCAGCCAGGGCCGCTTGCAGTTCGACCAGTATCTCGACAAATTAGCTGAGCAAGATGAGGCCACCCGCGCCGCCGCAGTCGCGGCCGTCCACACGCGAGCCCAGGCTGAAGCGCGCCAGGCCAAGGTGCGCGCGCAGATTCTCTCGCTCATTGGCTCATTGCCACAGCGCACTCCGCTCGACATCAAATTCCTCGGCGACACGCAGGCCGATGGCTTTCACATTCGCAAAGTGCTCTTCGAAAGCCAGCCCGGCTTCTTCGTCACGGCTTTGCTCTACGTTCCCGACGGCCCAGCTCCCGGCGGCAAGCGCGCAGCGATCCTGATGAGCCCGGGCCATGCACCCAGCGGCAAGGCGGGCGATGCGCCCATCGCGGCCATCTTTGCTCGCAACGGCTTCATCGTGCTTTCCTACGATCCCATCGGCCAGGGCAAGCGGCTGCAGTATCCCGATCCCGCTAAGCCCGGCGCCTCACTGGCCGTGCGCCCTACGGGCGAGCATGGCGAAGCCAGTCTGCAGCCCATGCTCATCGGCGACACCTTTGCCCGCTACGAGATTTGGGACGCGATGCGCGGCGTGGATCTTCTTGCTTCGCTCCCCGAAGTCGATCCGCATCGCATTGGCGCCCTGGGCTGCTCCGGCGGAGGCACAATAACTGCGCTTACGGGCGCGCTCGACACGCGCATTGCCGCCATCGGCACTGCTTGCTACATCACATCGTTCGACGCGTTGCTTCCTGCGCTCGGGCCGCAGGATGCCGAGCAATCGACACCGCGCTTCATCTCCTCTGGTTTCGGCTTTCCTGACTGGATTGAGCTTGCCGCGCCGCGACCCTACGCTGTGATCTCCACCTACTCCGACATGTTTCCCTTCGACGGCGCACGCGCGACGGTCATCGAAGCTCGCAAGTTTTATTCGTTGTTCGATCCTGCCAGCGCCGGAATGCGCGACGGCGGCGCTCCGCCCTCCGTGCCTCCCACTCCCTCAGCGCCCGCGCTCAATCCTGACACGACGAACCAAATCTCTCCTCAAGCCCGTTTGCAATGGATCACCGGTCCCGGCCGCCACGGGGCGCTCATGCCGATCATGGGCAACATCGTCAGTTTCTTCTTGCGCAATTTGCAGCCGGGCGCCGACGCCGGCCATCCGTTTCTCCCCGCGGGAGACGGGCCGCAAGCGGCAATGGCTTTGATCGCCGATTTACCGAAGGACGCATTGCAGGTGACGCCCACCGGCCAGGTGGCTACAAGCTACCCCGGTTGCGCCACGGTTTATTCACTGAACAAGAAGCGCGCGGCCCGGCTCGTTCCCGCGCATCGCCCACTTATCGCGTTGGACAGGCTTCGCGCGCTGATCCGTGAAGAAACCGGCGCGGAGGCCACTCCGGGCGCGGCCAAATTCGACGCCGAATTGCTCGCGTCAAAATCAGGGCCGCTTGAGTTCCCCAGCGCCGGCGATCTGCATCTTGAAGCCGATCTTGCTGTTTCCCCCGAGCCGGGCAGTCATCCGGCGGTCCTGCTCGTGGTTCCCTCCTCCATTCATGGATCGGACGCGATCGCCCGCGCCAACCGGGCAAAATTCGACGCGCTTGCAGCGCAAGGCAACGTCGTTCTGGCCATCACGCCGTGTCCATCGCCTCCCGGTACCGACGATATGAAGGCCCCGCTGCTGGGACCGTTCTATCTGCTCAGCCTGCGGGCCGATCTGGTTGGCCGCACGCTGGTAGGCCTCCGCGCCGATGATGTGATCCGCGCCGTCGACTACCTCGCCGCCCGCTCCGATGTCGATTCCGCGCAAATTTCAGCGCAGGCCAGCGGCCACATGGGTCTGGTGCTGCTTCATGCAGGTGTCCTCGATCGGCGGATTCGCCACATCGAGGTCGATCACGTCCTCACAAGCTATCGCAGTCTGATCGATGCGCCTCTTCCAACGGGCGCGCCAGAGGACATCATCCCTGGTGTGATGCTCCGCTACGACATCGCCGATTTGGAACGCGCGTTAAAGCCGCGACTCACAGAAAGCGATTTGTTAAGCGGCTCCGACGACCTCAGCCAGGATTCAACCCCGCTCACGACGATCACTGGCTCAACACCGTGAGGAAGCGTTTTCGGTTCCGGGCCGGGTGAGCGAGAGCAGATTCAGAGTTCCCGTGCTACAGGAGAAAGTGTGCGCGGTGGCTCTTTCTTACGGAAAGAGCCACTCGGCAGCATCAGCCCGCCTTACAGCAACTCTGAATCTGATGTAGTCTGGAAAGTCGTCGATGCGTCAACCCTTGTTTGATTTGTCGGGCAGAGTTGCCGTGGTGGCTGGGGGAACCACCGGCCTGGGCCGCGCGATGGCGCTGGGCCTGGCTGCCGCAGGGGCCGATGTTGTCTCCAGCGCGCGCCGTCCGCAGGAGGTGGAGAAGGCCGCCGCGGAGATCGAAGCACTGGGCCGGCGCTCCCTGCGCGTGGTCAGCGACGTGCTCAACCGCCCGTCGATCCAGGCGCTGCACGACGCCGTGATCAAGGCCTTCGGCAAGGTCGACATCCTGGTGAACGCCGCCGGCATCACCTTGAAATCCGCGGTGCTCGAAACAACCGAAGCCGAGTGGTCGCGCATCATCGCGACCAATCTCACGGGCACGCTCCGTGCCTGCCAGATTTTTGGCGCCACCATGGCTCGCGCCGGCTACGGGCGCATCATCAACATCGCTTCACTTGGTTCGTTTGTCGCGTTTCGCGGAGTCGCGCCCTACTCGGCCAGCAAGGCCGGCGTGGTTTCGCTCACCAAGACGCTCGCCATCGAGTTGGCGCCCCGCGGCGTCAACGTAAACGCCATTGTGCCGGGCGTTTTTGCTACGGACCTGAACCGGCCGCTGGTCGAGGGAACGCCCCGCGGCAAGGAATTGCTGATGCGCACTCCCATGCACCGCTTCGGGCAGGCGCAGGAACTCGCCGGCGCGGTTATCTTTCTGGCCTCTGAAGCTGCCTCGTTCGTCACCGGCGAAACCATCGCGGTCGATGGCGGCTTTCTGGCCAGCGGCGTCAACCAGTAGCGCGGGCATCGGCGCGGCGCAGTGGCTCAATCAAACCAGCCGCCGGCCTTACGGCTCTCCCGCCGCGATCGGAACCTTCCGCCCTTCAGCGCAGGAGGTGTAGATACTTCGCACAAGCTGGAGCGCGCGATATCCATCCAGTCCCGGCGACGCCGGCGGCCTGCCCGTCTTGCACGCCTCGCCAAAGTCGGCCAGTTGCCGCTCGAAGGGGGTGAGCGAAATCGCCATCGGGTCGGACGCGCCCGACTTCGACTGGTTCGAGAGCGGTGCCGGTTCGCCTTCATCGTCGCGCACATCCCAAGCCGTCAGCTGATCGCCGGTGACGATCGCACTGCCTTTGGTGCCGTGAATCTCAATGCGCTCGGGATAGCCGGGCCACAGCGCCGTCGCGGCCTGAATCACGCCTGTCGCGCCCGATGCGTAGCGCATCACCGCGCACACAAGATCCTCCGACTCGATCTTGTGCGTCGCGCCCAGATGCCAGTAGCCGAAGACTTCGCTGACCGCGCCGACCAGATGCAACAGCACGTCCACCTGGTGGATAGCCTGGCTGATCAGCGCGCCGCCGCCTTCGCCGGCCCAGCTTCCCTTCACTGGACGCGCATAGTACTCGTCCGTGCGGTGCCACTTGACATAAGCGTCGGCCTCAAGGATCCTGCCCAGCCTTCCGGCCGCGATTGCGCGCTTCAAAAACAGCGTCGAATCATCGAAGCGATGCTGGCTCACCACGCCCAGTTGAATCCCGGCCCCGCGCGCCACCTCGACCATGCGTGCCGCGGTTTCGAGATCGACGGCAATCGGCTTCTCGACCAGTACGTGCTTGCCGGCTTCTGCGCCCAGCTCCACCGCGGCCAGCCTGTAGCCGGGAAAAGTGCATACGTCGAGAGCGTCTACGTCGGCGCGCCGGCTGAGCTCGTCCGGTGTGGCCACGAATTCCGCGCCCCATTCCGCGGCAAACGTGCGCCCGCGCTCCTCGGTGCGATCTGTAACCGCAGTCACCCGGTATCCGATGTTCTTGTAAGCTTGCGCGTGTTTACGTGCAATTCCGCTTGCGCCGATGAATCCCACTCTCATGGATGGTCAGACTCCCGCGTCGCTCTCGCAAATCATCATTCGGGCAACCGACGATTCTATGCCTATACAGCGGCCGAATTGGGGCTGATCCGCTCTCCTCCGCGCATGTGGCGCGGCGCAAAATCCATCTGACTGAAGAGAACCTTGTGCAGGACCAGCGCTGCGGCCCCGCGCAGCCGGGCCGCGTCGCCATCCATGGCCGCCACCACCCGCGGTGTGTGCGAAGTGAACGACTTGGCGATCAACTGGCTCTCCAGCAGCGGGCAGATTCGCGGCCACAGCGCCGTACAATCGCCCACGATAATGATCACTTCCGGCGCCAGCCCAGCCGTCAGCATCGCCAATCCACGCGCCAGGTAGGCCATCATCTTGTCGATCGAGCGCAACGCGCGGATGTCGCCCTTCAAGGCGAGGTCGAGCAGCTCCTGAAACGACGTCAGCGTGCTTTCCGGTGCAAGCTCGCTGTAGTAGCGCAACCCGGCGCGATTGGAGGCGAAGGTCTCCCAGCAGCCGACGCTGCCGCAGCGGCACACGGGGCCGGACTCTTCCATCGGCATGTGGCCAAACTCGCCCGCCATGTCGTCTCTGCCCCGCACCACGCGGCCATCCACCAGCATGCCCGCGCCAATGCCCTCTGAAACCGAAATCGCCAGCATGTTCGAAACATCGCTGAAGTTGCCGAACCATCGCTCCGCGACCAGGCAGGCGTTGGCGGCGTTGTCCATTTCAATCGGAGTACCGAGAACCCGCTGCAGCTCGGTGTAGAGATCGATTTGACTCCACGGTGCATTTGGCGAAAAGAGCAACCGGTGCGTTCTCTGGTCCACGCGCCCTGAGACACTGACGCCCAAACCCTGGAACACTCTGTCGCCGTACGTCGCGCGCAGCGTTCGCGCCGCCTTCGCAATGTGCGCAATCGCCTTTCTGGCCTCTTCCGGCGTCGAGCCGGCATCGAGCTCGAAGCCGGCGGTCTCGCGGCCCAGAATCTTTCCGTTGATGTCGACCACCGCCAGGTTGGCTTTTCCCGGCCGCAGATCGATCGCCAGTGTGACGTGCCGGTCATTCAGCGTGACAAAAGTAGGCCGCCGGCCGCGCGGCAGGCGTCCCAGGCTGCCCGGCACCACCCACCCCTCATCGATCAGCTGGCTGATGATCACAGAGACCGTGCTCGGCTGCAGGCCGGTCAGCCGCGCCAGGTCAGCCCGGCTTACCGGCTGATGCAAATGAATGGCATGAAGAATGATGTCGCGGTTGATTTCGCGCGCGGTTTCGCTCGAAGCTACGGCGCGTCCCGCTCGGGTTGGCGTTTCGGTTGCGTGCATGGTTCGCGGCCTTCGTTCTCACCCGGCTCCCGCATCCTGCTGCCGCTGGCTCTGTACTACGTGCCGGATGGATGGCGCCTTCACTCTCGCAATCAATATATCCGAGCGAGTGCGGTTCTGTGAGGCCGCGATGAGCGAATCGCCGAATTTCGCTCTAGCGGAACTGGTACAGGCGAACGCGGCGAATGGTGAATTGATCGGCGGGCAGCCGCAGAGAACGCCCCTGGTTGTCATCGTCGCCATTCAGGTTTCGCCCCGCAGTCCAGACGCCGTTCACGAACTTTCCTTCCCAGATGGAATCAATGCCGGCGAGCGTTTTTCCGTCCCCGGCGCCATTCGCCCGGACACCAAACGTGATCATCATCCCCGTGCCTGCCACGAGGAATTCGTCCGGAGCAAGCTCGATGATGAGGCCGCCGTGCGCGCCCGGCTCGCCCCCCTCGGCCCGCGCTCCCACCGAGATGGGCGCCGGCGGCCTGAAGTGTACGCTGAACGTATAGTCGCCCAACGTGAATTCCTGTGTTGCCAGATCGACGGTTCCGTCAAACTGAGCGGGCGCGCGAATCCCCACCATTCGCCCCGATCCCTGGTTCGAGAGAATCAGTGGCGTCAGTTGCGCGATCACGTCGTACGCATCGCCGAGCGCTTTCTGGTCGTCCGGCTTCAGGAACTCCGGCGCGTACACCGAGAATCCCATGGAATTCAGCTCGCCGTAGGCATAGAGCGCGTTGGGCGCCATCTCAGCCCCGCTCGCACGGCCCGTTTCAGGAATAAAAAGCGGGTTGCCGGGCCGGACATACTGCCTGGCCCACTCGACAAAATTGGGAAAGTACAGATCCGGCGACAACATGTCGATGGCCGGCGCCGCAGCATGCCAGATGTCGAAGAGATGCGGCAAAGGTCCGCCGCTAGGATATTGCCCGGGCAGCCTGCCCGGCCGAACCAGCGCGGCGTTCACATTCATCGGCAGCGGATAAACAGCTTTGCCTCGCGCTGCCACCTGCCCGGTGAACCGCCCTTCCGTCCACGCGTTGAAGAGTTCGTCGGTGGCCGCGCCGGGTCCGAAGGTATCAGCCCAGCTCGCGCCCGTCTTCGATCCATGGGCCTCCCAAGCCGCTTTCAAAGCCGGCGCAAGGGAATCGCGGTGTTTCGCGAGATAATCCGTCAGCTCCGCCGGCACGGGAGCATCGAATGCCGCATTCGCAACTTGACTGTGATCGCGCGCCTCCGGGATCATCCCCACTTCGTTCTCAACCTGGATCATGATCACGGTGTGAGCGGAAGAGTCGATCGCGCGCAGATGCTTCATCAGGGCAACGAAAGCGCGGGAGTCGGCTTCGAGGTTGTTGTCGCTCAGCGCGGAGAGAATGTCGAGCGAGGCGCCGTCAGACCCCTGCGCGCGCGGGAATCGCGCCTGGTCGTGGTTGATCCAGCTCGGCACGTAGCACGACATGCTGTTCTTCCACGTGCCGAACCAGAGCAGAACCAGCTTGACGTTGTGCTTTCTCGCGCCCTCGATCAAGCCGTCAGCGGTGCTGAAGTCGAATCGCCCTTCCTCGGGCTCGATCAATTGCCAATACGCCGGGGCCAGAAGCGTGTTGAAGTGCATGGCTGAAAACTTCGGCCAAAGGGTGTCGAGATAAGCCAGGCTCGAGGCCGAGGAGTTCTCAAGTTCCCCGCCGCGGACGAGGAACGGCTTGCCATCGACGACGATCTGCGTGGCGCCGTGCTGGTGGGCCAGGTGCGGGATCGACTGAGTCTCTTGAGCCAGGACAAGCTGAGATTGGGCGAGGCAGAATCCCGCAACCAGGATTCCAATCGCGTGCAGTGTTTGCGAACAGGAGCGGCGATTCACGGGACAAAATCCTCCGACATACTTATAGCTCACACCCAAAGCCTGCCAGATTGAATCTCCGGGACATTGATTCTTGGGCTTCTCGCACCAGTCCAAACAGCATTTTCAACAAGTTATCCCGACCCATGGTAATTAGTTTTACTTTCGCACAAAACCGCGGTGCCCAGCCGAATGAACCCGCATCGATTCTTCAAATCTCTCACTTCTTATCACTTTATGAGTTTGGACTGTTTGCGGCGGATTTTTGGCGTTCATGAACGTATATCTTTTCTTCTCTTGACAAATGATGTTTCGCGTTCATATACTTCGGGGCGCCAAAGAATTGACAGCTGGTTTTGCCCGGTATAGGCGATCTCTGCAAATCCGTGTGGAGTCGGCGTGTTCGAAACTCTGGCCGGCGTTCAGCATATTTCACGACGTCGCGGCGCGCAGACCGTTTTGGAGTTGCCCCGGGCCAGACTGCTTGCTACGCAAAGGAGCGGCTTCACCGATTCGACAGGTCACGGGGAGCCGTTCAAAACATGAACACAAATGCCGGAGGTGAGTGATGTTAGGAAGGCCAGGGAGTTACTCAAAAGGTTTTGTGTGCGCGATCAAAGGGATCACGGCTGTGATCGCGTTTCTCGCGCTGCTCATGGCGGGCAGCGCCGCAAATGCGCAAGTCTTATATGGATCGCTGACCGGAACGGTCACGGACAAGACCGGGGCCGTAATACCCAACGTGCCGGTGACCCTTACCAACACGGCCACGGGTGCGGTTCGCACGGAGAAGGCCAACGGAGACGGAACTTATACCGTTCTTGACGTGCTTCCTGGCGTCTACACGCTCTCCATTCCCCAAACGGGCAATTTTGCGGGATATACGCAGAAAAACATTTCTGTGTCGGTCAACCAGGTAGTGCGGTTGGACATCGCGCTGTCGCTGGCTTCGGTTTCGACGCAGGTTACGGTCAACGAGGCTCCTCCGGAGCTGCAGACCCAAACCGCGGAAGTGGACAGCGATATCAACCAGACACAAATCTCGGAACTGCCTATCACCTCGTCCAAGGGCCGCAATTACGAAGAACTCTACACGCTGATTCCCGGCGCTGCTCAGGTACAGGAAAAGAATTCCATTGGCGGCAACCCCTCGCGCGCCCTGTCGGTGAACGTGAACGGCAACTCGTACAACGGCAACACCACGCGCATTGACGGCGCCATCGACTATTACGGATGGCTGCCTTACCTCATCGCCTACGTCACGCCGGCGGACGCGGTGGAAAGCGTCACCGTCACCACGGACGATTTCAACGCCGAGCAAGGGCAGGCTGGCGGCGCTTCCGTCCGCGTAACCACCAAGAGCGGCGGCCACGACTTCCATGGTAGTGGATGGTGGTATTACCAGGACGCGGCGGTGAATGCGCGCGCTTACCTGAACACTGCAGCGGTGCAGCCGAAGATCCCCAAAAACATCAATCAGGAATACGGGGGTAACATTGGTGGGCCGGTTTATATTCCCGGAATCCTGACGGGCAAGAAGAAGCTGTTCTTCTTTACCAACTTCGACCGTATTACCCAGCGCACGTTGGCGTCCGTTCCCGAAACCGTTCCCGACACGCTGATGAACGGCGGCAACTTCTCCGAGGCGGCTGGGGTGGCCACCCTCTACGATCCGCAGCCGCAGGCTCCGGGATGGCAGGGTCTGGTGAACCCAACGCTATGCCCGAATCCCAACGGCTCGTATACAAACGGGTATTTGCAATACCAGTGCCGGCCCAGTTTCACGGCGGAATACGGGGAGACCGGTTCCGGTGTCAATACGATTCCAGCCTCCAGAATTTCACTCGCGGGCGGGATCATGATGCAGGACCTTCTCGCGATCTCGAAAACCATCAGCACGCCAAGCGCGTCGTTGCTGAACAGCGTGATGCTCAACGATTATCAGGCAACGTCGACCGTCGCTTACAACCGCAACGCGTCGGACTCGAAGATTACCTACATTCCCAGCGAAAACACACAGATCTTCGGTAAGTACGGCATCACGCCCTACACGCTCATCGATCCCCAGGTCCTGGGTAACACGCCTTGCACGGGCAGCAACGCTTGTGCCGGCGGCCCCGCGGCTGACGGCGGACAGCCGGGCAATGTCGGAGGGCGCGGCCAGAACGCCGGGCTCGGCTTCAGCCATGTTTTCAACCAGAGCCTGGTGCTCGATGCCGACGGTGGCTGGACTCGCCTTCTCACCTTCGCGCAGTCCACGCTCGACATCGCGCTGGGCGACTACGGCCTGAACACGCTGAAGATTCCGGGGACCAACGGGGTCGGCCTGAACTATGTTGGCCAGCCGGGATTCTACCTCACGACGTTTACCGGCATTGGGAACAACAACGGCTCCAACCCCTTCGAGTTCCGCGATAACCAATTCACAGGCGACGTGAACCTGAGCTGGTTGAGGGGGCACCACGCCGTCAAGATGGGTTACACCTACTATCACTTCGATCTCAACCACTTCCAGCCCACCAGCGGCGGCCAGCCGAACGTTCCGCGCGGCGGCTTCTTTTTCCAAGGCGGCATGTCCTGCGGCAACACGACATCGGCAACCACCGCAGCCTGCCCCATCGACGGATACAACTCGCTTGCCGACTTCCTGCTGGGCCTGCCCAACAACGGCACCGGTAATGCGATTGGTGACCCTTCGCAGGTCTACAATCCCAACGCTCTGCGCTGGACCGAACATGGCCTTTATGCGCAGGATACGTGGACGGCGACTCCCAAGCTGACGCTGACTTTCGGAATCCGATATGAAGTTTATCCGGCGCCGTACCGCGATCACACCGGCGCATCCGTTCTGCTTCCGCAGCTGCCGCGGTCTGCCAATGTTGAAGTGGGCGGCATCGCCGGCAATCCGCGCAGCGCAGGCATCGGAGCCGGGTGGGGACAGATCGTACCCCGGCTGGGCATCGCTTACCGCCTGAACGACAAGACGGTGATCCGCACCGGCTTCGGCCTCACCACCGATCCGGATAGCATGCGTTACCTGCGCGATTCGTTCCCCGAGGATCTGGCGCCTAACTACCAGGGAACCGGGAACTTTACCATTGCCGTCGATCCGGCAAACGGCAATGCGCCAATGAACCTTACCTACGGCATCCCGAACTCGGCCAAGCTCGCACCCAACTATTCAACCGGGTTCGCATCGCTTCCCATTGCAGGATCGACAAATACGGTGCCGCAGAACTTCCGCCGCGGCTACATCGAAAGCTGGAACCTGGTGGTGCAGCGGACCTTGCCGGCGGGCTTTGTGGGCACCGTCGGGTATGTGGGCGATCACTTCGTCCGCCAGCAGGTCAACATTAACTATCTCAACGCAGCAAACTTCCCGACATCGTCCTCGCCCTGCATGCCCAACGGACAGTTCAGCCCTACATCCGGCTATACCGGGCCGTGCAGCTTCACCGCCAACGAGACCATCAACATCGGAGCGCCGTGCCCAGCTACTGCTACGGGCACCGCGCAGGGGACCTGCTATAACACTGGCGGCATCACGTTTGACATGCCGCTCTGGAGCTCCGGGTACAACGGGTTGCAGACGCAGTTGACGCGCAATGCGGGCAAAAACGCCTCCTTGGGCGTGGTCTACACCTACTCGCACGCCATCGACTACGAAGACAACGGCGCCGGCTCGGGATCGGGCGGGACCACGTTCAACTATCCGTCCATGTACAGGTTCAACAGGGGATCGGCGGGGTACGACGAAAAGCACAACCTGCAAGTGTGGGGCGTCTACAGCCTGCCCTTCGGGCCGGGCCAGATGTGGCTCAATCACGGCCTGGCAGGCGACCTCATCGGCGGATGGCAATTGAGCGGGCAATTCAGCCACTACAGCGGCTTCCCGTTCTCAATCAACGCGAACAGCAACACCATTGGCGGGTTCACCCCCGGCTTCGGCGCCACTTACGCCCAAATGAGCGGTCCCTATAAGCAACTGGGCGGCCACGCACAGAAAGCCAGCGCTCCTGTATCTGGCGGCAAAGCGTGGTTTGACACGTCCATCTTCTCGAACCCAGTTGAGTCGGCTGCCGCGCCGGTGATTCCGAATACCGGCCGCAACCAGTTCCGCGGGCCGGGCAATACGCAGACCAACGCCAGCCTCGTCAAGAACTTCCACATCTGGCGCGAAGCCGAATTCCAATTCCGCTTCGAAGCCTTCAACGTGTTTAACCACCCGTGGCTCAACGCCCCCAACACCACGTTCGGCAGCGGCACCTTTGGTTATATCACCAACTTCAACGCCTTCAATGTCGCCGCCTTCGGCACAAACGCGGGCTCACGCCAGATGCAGTTTAGCGGGCGCGTCAACTTCTAATTGTTCTCGAGGTAAATCGGCGCGGCAGCTCCTTCGGGGGCTGCCGCCTTCTTTTGCGCAGTCGAATTTGTCACGCGGATGCGCCGGCGGCCTACCGTCTCAGGAATATTGATTGGGAGCCGCGGACGCGCGCGTGGCAGCCAAGGCGAGCGTCTCTGGTTCTTTGGAGGGAGGTTCATCTTCCAAGGAATCCAACATTCAACCTGACAGGGCGCGCCACATTTCGGGCACGCCCGGTTTTTTTGGAAAAGATCGATTCCCGCGTCCATCCTGCTTGATTCAATCGCCAGGGATTCCTCATTCCCTTCATTCTTCTCGCCGTATTCATAACGGCCCCGGCCCCGTCCCGATACACTCGTCTTTGGAGTTCAAGATGCGTCTTTCCTCTCCAATGCGGTTCGTTCTTTTCGGCTTTCTAGGCCTCAGTGCTGTATGCGCGCACATGGCGGCGCAGAATCCTGCCACGGAGTCTCCCAGCCGCGACGCTCGCCTGGAACTTGTCGTCGTGCTTACCCGTCATGGCGTTCGTTCGCCCCTCACGGCGCAAGCCGATCTCGACAAATACTCAGCCGCGCCCTGGCCCAAATGGGATGTCGCGCCCGGATTCCTTACACCGCACGGCTACGAATTGATGAAGCTCTTTGGCGCGTGGGATCGCATGAAGTTCTCTGCCGATGGCCTGCTCTCTCCCTCCGGCTGCGGCGACACCGCGCACGTCACCATCATGGCCGACATTGACGAGCGCACGCGCGAGACCGGCAAGGCGCTCGCCGAAGGCATGTTTCCCGGCTGCGACATCGCTGTTCACTCCGAGCCCGATGGCAAGTTCGACCCGCTCTTCAGCCCGCGGAAAGCGGCAGTCGGCCATCCCGATTCTGCCGTTGCCGTCGCGGCCATCGAGGGGCGCATAGGCGGCGACCCCTCTAACCTGACCGATGTCTACCGGCCGCAGTTGGCCGCGCTCGACCGCGTTCTTTCCGGCTGCGGGCGCCTGCCGCCAAGTGCGCAGCGCACCTCAATCTTGGATATTCCCTCCGGTCTCAAGCCCGGATCAGACGATTCTCCCGTTGCTGCGCGCGGTCCGCTCGTCAACGCCTCCACACTGGCTGAGAATCTGCTACTCGAGTACACACAGGGGATGAGCGACGCCGATGCCGGATGGGGATGCCTCGACGGCGCGACCCTGCGCTACGTGATGCAAGCCAACATTGCAGCCTGGAATTATGCTTATCGCACGCCTGCCGTCGCGCGCATCTACGCCTCCAACCTCCTCGACCACATCCGCATCACCATGGAGCAAAGCGTCACGGGCAAGCCCGTTCCCGGCGCGATCGGCAGGCCCGGCGACCGTCTGGTGATCCTCGTCGGTCACGACACCAATATCGTCGCCGTCGCCGGCGCTCTGGGCATCGATTGGATCGCCGACGGCCGCGCTGACGATTCACCGCCCGGCGGCGCGCTGATCTTTGAACTCTGGCGCACACTCTCCGGCGAGCCTTTCGTGCGCCTCAGATTCACCACGCAGACTCTCGAGCAGATGCGTAAATCGCAGCCGCTCACACCCTCCAATCCACCTGCCGAAGCGCCGATTTTTGTGCCCGGCTGCAGCCGCGCCGATCTCTCCTGCATCTGGGACAACTTCTCCGCGGCCATGCGCCAGGCCACCGATCCGGTCTTCGTGACTCCACTGCCGTAGTGCTACTTGGCGCCGGCCGGGCTATTTCTTCCGGCTTCCGCCTCGCCCCGAGATTTTCACTCCCAAAAATTCCTTGAGGGCAACAGCGTTGTTATGATCCGCGTCGCGAGAGCTGTAAATCAGCGTAACCGCACCCTTGCGCGCGGCCTCGAGGATCGGAAGCCACCCCTCCGGCCTGGCCTCCAATTCAGCAAAGCAGCGCAGGCGGGTCGTAAGCACGCTTAAGCAGGATCATGCATTTCCCCTTTCAGTCAGCGCTTGGCGGTTACGAGGCTGCGTCGCTCGTTCCTCTCCTCACTTGAATGAGCAGCATTTTGACAGGAGACTTTACCTCAATGGCATGAGGAAGCATCGGCGGCATGTAAACGAACGATCCAGGCCCGGCGAGCATTTTGTCGGCACCCAACTGAACCTCCGCTTCGCCCTCAAGGAAATAGAGAATCGCAGGAGTGGGGGCCGAGTGCGGCGACAACTCCTCCCCTGATGAAAAGCTGAACGCGGTGATATTTACATCGGCGTCCTTGTGAAGGATTCTGCTTAGAATGCCTTTGTCGGGGACCGAAAATTCCTGCTGGAGGTTGCCGAAAAATACGTAGTCCATCAAAGTCTCCCTTCTGCGTCTGTTGCCGAGCTTAATACAGTTGCGGGCGGCGGCCTGACCGGAGCATTCCGATTGATGCCGTCGCATGCACTCGGTCGACAGGTCAGCGGTCCGCATGCGGCTGAACTACACCTGTCTTCAGTCAGCTGCTCGAAGCAGATCAGGCGCTGCCTTCGGGCCAGCAGACTGTGAGAAGGAAAACACTCTCCTCCGCCGCCTCAACGTCGTGCGTAATGCACCGATCGAGCACCAGCAAATGGCCAGCCGGAACCTCAACAGTCTGCCCGGGCAACTTCAGCCGTACGCGGCCAACAATGGTCTGGATCGAGATCCTTCCCTCCGCTCGATGCTCTTTCATTTCCGTGTTCGACTTCATGGCAACCAGTACGATGCGAAAATCTGGATGCATCACCAGCGTCTCTGAGCTTCGCCCTGTCCCTCGTTGCCACGATTCCTGGCGCCGCAGTTGCTCTATCTCTGCGGCAAGATCAAATTGCAGCAAGGGTAGACCCAACTCGGGGAGTCTGGTTAAGTTGCTGCCTTCATCTTCATGTCGATGCATTTCGATCTCCTTGTTCATTGCGCGGTTTCTGATTTTCCATGCCAACTGTGACGTTAAAAACTGGTATCAGATAAAAAAGATTCCTCCGTTTTGCTCAAGCAATGCTGGGGAATGGCAATCTCTGAATCGGTATAGCCATCGTGGATTCGCGTTAGAAACCAAGAGCACGCACCACCCGCTGGATGGTTGCGGCGCTGGAGCGCAGACCGGCCTCCTCCTCCGGATTCATCGACACTGGCAGCAATCCTTCCACTCCTCTGCGGCCCACAATGGATGGTATGGAGAGACAGACGTCGCTAATGCCGCGATAGTCCGTCAGCAGGGAACTGACCGGCAGCACGCGACCCTCATTCCACAGGATGGCTTCAAGAATCGCAGTCACTGCCAGGCCGATGGCGTAGTTTGTGGCGCCCTTGCCCTGGATGATCCTCTCGGCTGAGGTGCGCACGCTTTCAAAGATCTCCTTTTCTTCTTGTGCGCTCAACGCCGGGCGGCCCGGCATGCGCCAGCCTTGCACGGGCACGCTGCCGATGCTGGCGCTAGACCAAAGCGGAATCTCGCTGTCGCCATGTTCGCCGGCAATGTAGGCATGCACATTCTGTACAGCCACTGCGCACCGTTGCGCGATCAGAAAGCGGAAGCGGGAGCTATCCAGCACCGTGCCGCTGCCCAGAACCCGGCGGCTTTCGAGCCCGCTCAGCTTCAGCGCCACGTAGGTGAGTACGTCCACCGGATTGGTCACCAGGAGCAGTGTTGCATGCGGCGCAACGCGCATCAGATCAGGAATCAGCTTGCGGCAGATCGCCGTGTTCGCCTCCGCAAGATCGACGCGCGTCTGCCCGGGCTTTTGCTTCGCGCCGGCGGTCACCACGATCACGTCGGAGTGTTCCAGCACGTCCATGTCATCCGAGCCGTCCAACTTCGCCATGGGAACGAACATTAGTCCATGGTTCAGATCCAGTACCTCGGCCTCCACCTTTGCCCTGACTTGGTCAAAGAGGCTGATGTGTTTGCTGACTCCGCGCACTATGCACGCATAGGCAATGGTTGCCCCCACACTGCCCGCGCCCACGATTCCAATCTTTTCCGCCCGGTCGCTCATCGATGCTTCCCCCGAATCGTTCCACGGATTCCGTTTCTGAGATCCCATGATTAGTGGGATGAGAAGGCGATGCAGCGACTTTCGTCACTCGGTTTCATAGCATGTTGGCGCCACTTCGCACCCGCGAGAATGGCATGCGCAATCGCTCACACCTGGTTTCGCGATCGTGTGCGCGTGTTCGTCCCGCTAAAACATCCTCGGCGTTCAGCAAACCAAGCAAGTTGCCGATATCGCGTCAATCGGGGAAGTTCTGCCATAAATATATCGTATCAAGATATGGTTCTTGATGGCGCCTCCCCCGCATGCCGCGTCCCGGCGCGCTCGCACCGGGCCTTAGGCGCTATCATCTTCACGCGGGAAAATCGGGCTTCGCCGCCCATCGCAACATGAGGGAAAGCTCATGAAAAATATTTTGAAGACCGCTTCCGTAGCCGTGCTTCTCGCGGTCGCGGCCGCCCCCATCTCCGCGCAGCAGGACTACTTCGGCAACTGGCCCCGGGGGCGCTCTCCGCAGGAGATCGGGAAGGCCCTTGCCGAGCACTTCGTCACCAGCCCGCACCAGCACAGCCCGGGCACAATCTTTTATGGCGAGGTGGGCACTTGGTACGGCGCGCTCACTTTCGCCGATCTCACGCACGACACCGACCTGCGCGACCGGCTCATCAAGCGCTTCGATCCCCTCATGCCCGGCGGCGCTGAAACTGCTCTCGTTCCCATGCGAGATCATGTCGACGACTCCATCTTCGGCATCGTGCCTATCGAAATAGGCATGCAGATCAAAGACAAAAAGTACCTTGACTACGGGCTCGGCTTCGCGGACCGCCAATGGGAGAATCCCCAGTCCGATGGGCTCTCGCACGAGACGCGCTATTGGATCGACGACATGTACATGCTCACCATCCTGCAGCTCGAGGCTTACCGCGCCACCGGCGACAAGAAGTATCTCGACCGCGACGCCAACGAGATGGTGGCTTATCTCGACAAGCTGCAGCAGCCCAACGGCCTCTTCTATCACGCGCCGGATGTCCCGTTTTTCTGGGGCCGCGGCGATGGCTGGGTGGCCGCGGGAATGACCGAGATGCTCCGCACACTCCCTGCGGATCATCCCCGGCGCGCGCGCATCATGGCCGGCTATAAGCTAATGATGGCCGCTTTGCTCAAGTACCAGGACTCCGACGGCATGTGGCGGCAGCTCATCGATCACGATGAGGCGTGGGAAGAAACATCGAGTTCCGGCATGTTCACCTTCGCGCTCGTTACCGGCGTCAGGAACGGTTGGCTCGACGCCGCGACGTACGGCCCCGCGGCGCGCAAGGCATGGATCGCGCTCACCGGCTTCATCGATCAGAACAACGATGTGACGAGCATTTGCGAGGGCACGAACAAGAAGAACGATCTGGAGTATTACTTGGAACGCAAGCGCCGGACCGGCGACTTCCACGGCCAGGAGCCGGTGCTCTGGGCCGCCTCCGCCTTGCTTCGCTAGCAAATCAGCGCTGCGGCCGCACCGCTCTCAGCGCAGACTCGCTAACTCGCTGACTTGCTGACTCGCTGATTCGCAACATGTCTGCGCAGTGGTCGGCTAATCCCTATTCCCTGTTCCCTGTTCCCTAATCCCTGCTTCTATCAGTCCAGCCTGGTCAGATACGCAGCGCCTTCAACCGGCTGCACGTGGCGCAAGATATATTCGGCCATCGCTCGGTCGTCGCTCTGCGGCCGGATACGCACCCAATAGCTCTTCTCGCCGGGAAACTCGATCACGTTCGCACCCGGATAACTGCGCTGCAGCTTCTCTTTCAGCTCCAGCGCCTCGCTCTCGTCGTGGAACGCGCCAATTTGCACGCACCAGCGCCCGCCCGCGTCGATTGGCTTCGGCGCCTCGTACACGTCCATTCGCACCAGCGCCAGGCCGGTGCCGTAAACACCCACCGCCCTGGCCGAAGCGATGGTCAGGTCCAGCATCCTGTCTTCCACAAATGGTCCGCGATCCGTGATGCGCATGGCGCTCGATTGCCTGGTCTTCAAATTGGTCACCACCACCAGCGACCCCATGGGCAGCGTGCGATGCGCGGCAGTCAGCGCACCGTCGTCGAAGACCTGTCCATTCGCTGCGCGCCGGCCCTTGTATGGCGCCGTGTACCACGTGGCGTACCCAACCTCGCTCAGAATCGGGCTGTGCGCCGCCACAAAATCGAGATCTTCATCGCTGATCCCTCCCGGCGGCGCCGGCGTCACGGGAATTCTTGCCGGAGCAGTCGCCGTGGCCGGCGGCGCGGCAGGCACAGGCTCGGCCTCCGGCGGCAGCGCCTGCGGCTGAGGTATTCGTACATTGTTCTTCCGATGACCGCAGCCGCTCGCGCCCAGCGCAATGACCGCGACCAAAACCGCGCTCAAAGCCGCACGCCAAGTCAACTCGCGCCAGATCGGCTCGCGCCAAATCGCGCCACGCCTGGCCTCAGCCCGCACTTCCCTGCCTTGGAGCGGCCCAGCGCTCAAGAGCGCGGCTCCGTGTTTGAGTTGTTCTGTGAATTCGGCGGCTGCCCGTATTGCTGCCTCGCCGCCGGATTGTTCTGCTGCTCAAAGCGATCGGCGAGGTTGCGCAGCGTGTCGGCGGCGGCGCGCATGGCGCCGATCGACTCCTTGCGCACCTGCGGAACCACCGCATCGTTAACGTAGGCGACGGCGTGGCGCAATTCCATCTGGATCAGTTCAAGCGCTTCGTCGAGCCGCTGGCCTAGAGTGGGCGGCCCTCCCCATCCTGGCGCATTCGGTGTGCTCATAGTTTGATGCCCTTCCCTTGCTTTGATGCCCTTCTCTTGCACCCTTAATAAATAGAGAGCCCCTCCAAAGTCTGCTGGACGGGGCCCGCCGCGTCAACGCTTCCACCCCCAACCGGGAACCGCAAAGGTCAACGCCACCTCAACCGAACTGTAAAGTGTATCTGCGCAAAAGCCCCGCAAGGAATGGGAAAGCTCCACATCCATTGGATGGAGTTCACTAATTCACTGTGAGCGAAATTGCGGTGTTCTGCTGGATCGATCCCGAAGTCGCAGTCACGGTAACGGTATAACTCTTAGGGCCACCGCCGCCACCTCCGCCTCCGCCACCAGTTCCGCTGCCCCCACCGCACGCGGAGATTAGCCCCAGTGAGATGAATACAGCTGCCAGAAGAATGATTTGCATGCAGCGCCGCCGCTTCTTCCAGCCGATCAGGCACACGGCTACCGCCAGCGCTATGGTGGGCACGAACGGTCTGGAGTTGGGCCGTGTCACCGCCGCTTGCGTGCTCACCTTTATGGTTAGCTGCGTCGCCACCGCCAAGCTCCCCGAAGGCGTCACCGTCGTGGGGCTGAAAGAGCACGTCGCGCTGCCCGGCAGCCCTGAACATGCGAAGCTGACTACCGAGTTGAAGCCGTTCTGCGGCGTCACCGTCAGAGTCGTCGATCCCTGCGAACCTGAATAAACGGTAAGCGATGTTGGCGAAGCGCCGAATGCAAACGTCGGCGGAGCCAAGTTTATCGTGTAGGTGGCAGATGCAACCGCGCTGTTCGCGTAGCCGTTCGCAGCTGCGATGGCTTCGATGGTCTCCGAAGCTGACACCATGATCGCGCCCTTGTACGTGGTCGAGCTCATTGTCGGCGCGGTCCCGTTCGTCGTGTAGTAAATCGTCGCGCCTGGCGTTGTGTCGCTAACCGTCACACTCTGCGACCCGGTGTAGGTGCCGCTCGCCAGGCTGAACGTGGGAGTGGCTGCCGTAGGGAGTGGCGTGATGACGTAAGAGGCCGAGGCAATTGCGCTATTTGTGTCGCCGTTGGCCACGGCGATCGCTTGAAGCGTTTCCGATGACGAGACGGTAATCGGGTTAGCGTACACGGTTGAGTTTGCGGTTGGAGTTGACCTGTCGGTTGTGTAGTAGATGGTTGCTCCGCTCGTCGCATCAGAAATTGTCACTATCTGCGGGGCTGTGTAGGTTCCTGAAGGCACGCTGAAGGTTGGGGCGGCTGTTTGAGGCGCGGTCGGGTTAATTACATAGAAAGCGCCCGCATAGCCACTCTGAACATAATTGGTGGCTGTCGCCATCGCCCAGATCGTTTCCGTCGACGAAATAGTGATCGGGCCGTTGTATACGGGAGAGCTCGTCGTCGGATAAACCGGGTTGACTGGATATCCCGGATAGATTTGGTAGTAGATGGTTGCCCCAGGCGTGGAATCGGAGATTGATAGTGTTTGCGGCGTATTATAGGTTGCTCCCGCCAGGCTGAGTATGGGCGTGGCCGCGGGCGGAGGCACGGTGTAGGCGGCGGTTGCAACTGCACTCGGGTTGCATCCCCAAGCAACTGCGATTGCCTTCAGCGTCTCGCTCTTCTGAACGCTGATTGGCAGTGAGCCGGAGGGGAAGAAAACCGTTGAATTGACGGTGGGCGTGGATCCATCCGTGGTGTAGTAGATAAATGCGCCATTCGTCGCATCGCTGATGGTTGCGCTTTGGGCCGAGGTGTATGACCCAGATGGTAGGCTGAGGACCGGCGTTGCCGTCGTGGGCAATGCGCCGGTCGAGGGCTGGTATTCCCAAAGATCGTTGCCTGTGCCTCCCGCGCCGCCAAATAGCCAGAAATTGCCGCTGCTATCGGTCCAGCCCGCAGGTGCGAATCGAGTGCCAGGGTTGATTCCAGGAGCGGGAGTTCCCAACGTGCCATACACTGCACCTTGGCTCCAACTGCAATAGACACCGCATATGGACTGGATGCTTCCACCCATAAGCGCCCACTGGTTTGTAGAAGGGTTGAACTCCCAAAGATCGTTCGTCCCACCGGCAGTGACGATATTCTCGGGCTCCGGCCAGGTTAAGCTTCCTCCTCCAAAGAGCCAGAAATTTCCGTTGGCATCGATCCAATTTGAAGCGTGATCGCGGCCTACGGGAATGTTTCCAGCGGCAGGAACCCCCAACGTCCCGTAGACCGCAGGACCGCTGCATGCGCTGGTATCGGCTGTGCACGGAACAAGCGCCCCGCTCCCGCCCATCCATGTCCATTGGTACGTGGTTGGATTGAACTTCCAAAGATCCTGGAGATCGCCAAGATTTCCAGATGAGTCAAAGCCAAAGCCCCCGAAAAGCCAGACATTGCCGTCGCGGTCGGTCCAGGTTGCGGAGCTCGATCGGCCCCCGGGAAGGTTTCCGGGAGCAGGCATTCCGAGCGTTCCGTACACTCCTGGTTCGCCGCACAGTGGGTAATAAAACAAGTCTCCGTCAACGTAGCAGGCGCTACCCTCCCTCGTGCTGCTTCCCCCATCCACACCCATTGATTCTTGGATGTGTTGTACTCCCAGAGTTCATTGAAAAAGTACTGCACCTGGTTGGGAACATCGAACGACCATCCGCCGAACATCCAGAGGTTCCCTTTGCTGTCTGTCCAGCCCGTGGCGCCTTGGCGGCTTCCCGGTGTGTTTCCAGAAGCAGGCACTCCCAAAGTGCCATACACGCCGGGCTGGGAACAATTTAACGTCCCACCCAGGAAGCAGCTGCCCGCGTTATTGCTTCCGCTCATCCAAGTCCACTGATTTGTGGCAACGTCGTACTTCCATAGGTCATTCAGGATGGTCAGACCAGGCGTGCCGATGGCATCCGAACCGAAGCCTCCAAAAAGCCAGAAGTTGCCGCTGCTGTCGACCCAGGAAGTAGCGTCTTGACGGCCCCCAGGAATGTTCCCGGGTGCGGGCGTTCCAAGCGTGCCGTAGACCCCGGGCTGCGTTTGGCCGCATTGACCTCCATGACCCGACGAGCAGTTCGTCGCGACATCCCCACCCATCCATGTCCATTCGCTATTGGAAGGGGCGAATTCCCACAGATCGTTAAGTCCTACCTGAGAACCCGCACCCGCAGTATCCGGACCGCCACCGCCTCCGAAGAGCCAAAAATTGCCGCTCTTGTCGGTCCAGGTCGACGCCAAGGCTCGAAGACTCGGGATGTTTCCAACTGCAGGCATTCCAAGCGTGCCGTACACCTGGTTCTCGAAACCTGAACTCGATCCGCTCTTCCAGGCCCACTCATCCCCTGACGAGGCCGGCCAGATTGTGTAGTCGGCGGCTGCAATTGCGCTCACCGCGGCTTCGCCGGATACGGCTATCGCCTGAATCGTTTCCGATGTTGAGATTGTGATCTGTCCTGTGTACTGCGTCGAGCTTGTCGTCGGCGTAGTCCCGTCGGTGGTGTAGTAGATCACTGCATTCGGGGTCGCGTCGGAAATGCTGAGAGTTTGCGGGGTGGGGTAAGCTCCCGGCGGCAAGCTAAAGGTAGGTGTTGCTGCCTGCTCCACTGTGTACGTCGCCGAGGCAACGGCGCTATTCGCGTAGCCAGAAGCGGTGGAAACAGCTTGAATCGTTTCTGTTGACGCAATAGGAATCGGTCCTGTGTATTGCGTCGCTGAAGCGCTCCCGCTTGAGAGGTAATAGATCGTTGATCCAGGAGTGGAATCGGAGAGAACTACCGATTGCCCGGTGAGATAGGTTCCAGGGCCCGGTGAAAACGACGGTGTCGCTGCCGCTGGCTGACCTCCTGCGTTGAGCGAGTATTCCCAGAGGTCGACATAGCCGGTCAAATAATTTGAAGAGGCAGTGACCCCACCAAAAAGCCAGAGGTTCCCCTTGCCATCGACCCAACCCGCCGCCCCAACCCGGCCTCCGGGTGTATTCAGGAACGCGGGCGTCTGCAGGGTTCCGTACACGCCGGTGTTGCTGGTCCCATGACCCGACGTACTGCCACCAACAACGGTATTGTCACCGTCCATCCACGTCCATTCGCACGTCGACGGGCTGAATTCCCATAGATCGTTCAGATACGCGTAGTACCCGACGGCGTCGTAGCCATATCCACCGAAGAGCCAGAAATCTCCTGAGCTATCGGTCCACACCGTCGCGGACAACCTGCCTCCGGGGAAATTTCCCGCCGCGGGAGTCATCCACGATTCGTATGCACCGAATTGACCGCCAAGCCAACCAAGAGTGCTGCTGCCACCCATCCATGTCCACTCGTTGGTAGAGGGGTCGAATTGCCAGAGATCATTTAGGTAGCCCATCGATCCAGTTGAGTCGGCGCCATACCCGCCGAGGAGCCAGAGATTCCCCTTGCTGTCCGTCCAGGCCGCAGCAGACACCCGGCCACCGGGAGAGTTTTCAACTCCCGGATTTTGCAAAGTTCCGTAAATGCCGGGCTGCCCTTCAGCGTTTGGACGGTTTTCGTTGCTTCCGCTCACCCATGTCCACTCGCCTGTGGACGGTTGGAATTCCCAAAGGTCGTTTAGGATGCCGAGACTCCCCGATCCATCGAAACCAAGGCCACCAAAAAGCCAGAGATTGCCCTTACTGTCAATCCAACTGTCCGCGTCGTAACGGGCGCCGGGAACGTTTGTTGTGGCGGGTGTTCCCAAGGTTCCGTACACGCCGGGTTGCCCACATCCGGTGAGAGCACCTTCATTCGGAAAACCGTTAGCTAAGTTATCCAGGGAATACACACAGTTTCCAGAGAACACCGAACTTCCTGCAACCCAGGTCCATTGGTTCGTCGAGGGATTGAACTCCCAAAGATCGTTGAGATAGCCTATGGGGCCAACATAGCCTGGGGCGCCCGAAACGGAATCGTTACCAAACCCGCCGAAAAGCCAAAAATTGCCATTGCTGTCGGTCCAGCTCACCGAGGCAAAACGAGCACTTGGGATGTTGCCCGTGGCGGGCGTTCGTATCGTCCCATAGACGCCTGCGGCCCCTGCGGTGTTGCTCCCGCCCATCCAGGCCCATTCATTCGTAGTGGGATTGAACTCCCACAGATCGTTTAGGGCTCCAACCAGGTTGCTCGTCGAAACACCGTATCCCGAACCACCGAAGAGCCATAAGTTGCCGCTCTTGTCGGTCCAACTCACCGGAAACTGCCTAGCGCCAGGGAAGTTGCTGGCGGCGGGGGTACCGAGCGTTCCGTATTGCCCCCAGTGAAGGCCCGGAGGGAGGTCTGACCCCGCCATCCACGCCCACTCATTGCTCTGTGCGTGCGATTGCGGGCACATTAATCCGGCAGTTCCAACGACGGCGAACAGCGCCGCCCATAGAGCCGCTCGGCATTCCCCGCCCCATGTCGCCGTCGTTGTATTCAGCCCATATGAAGAAGACGATGTATTTAACAAAGCACAATCTTTCATGGAGTCCCCTTACGACCCATGCTCCGAAGCACTGTGCCCGTGCGCAACCGCCATCCCCTGACGTGGCGATCCGGCTGATTTGCTCAAAGGCACTTCAGTCCAGCGCGCAAAACTGCAATCATGAATTTGCGCCAATTGTACGCCGAAATGACCTGCCCGTCGGATGAAAACTTTCGTGCCCTTAGTGCGCGCCAGGCGTGCGCCATGATCTCAGAATCGATCGCAATAACCCCTGCTCCGCCAATCACTTGCCCCATCGCCCAACCCTGTCCGAGCAACCCCCGTTCGCCGCCCCCAAATCCCCATCCAGCGCCCGATTCCGCCGTTCGCTGCACTCCCCTTGGGTTGACCGGCCATCCGAATTACCCTCGTAATGACCTTTCAGCCTTCGCTTTTTCCCAGCGGAAACCGCGAGGCCTCAAGCCGGGCAAGTCGTTGAACCCCGGCCTCTTAAAAACCAGTTGAGGAGACCGCATTCATGTCCAAAGCCGTTAAGTACGTCGAGAAGGCCGCCGCCGTCGTGGCCCAGGGAGCGTGGGTTGTTTTCGAGCGCCTGAATCGCATCAGCCCCAACCCCTCCTTCACGCCCAAGTGGAGCGACAAGCCCCTGCAGAAGAGCTGGCAGAAGGAGAAGCCGCCCCTCGGCTGGCCGCGCACCACGGACTCGCTCTGCCCCAAGTGCGTCCCCGAGATTCGCAAGCAGATTCTCGACGGCAAGCTGCCCCACGAAGTTCTCCTGAATGAAAAGGTCGGCGAGATCAAGGCCCAGATCATCGAGCGCGACGGCAAGATCCTGATGGTCAAGGACTGCCCCAAGCACGGCCATTTCGAAGACGTGATGGCGATCGACCCAGCATTCTTCAAGCACCTTGAAGAGAGCTTCCCCGGCCGCGACATGCGCGCCCACAACGATGAGAAGCTGCACCACCACGGCACCTCGACCGTCACGCACGGCCGCGGCTCGGTGCTCACCATCGACCTCACCAACCGCTGCAACATGATGTGCGATCCCTGCTTCATGGACGCCAACCAGGTTGGCTTCGTCCACGAGCTCACCTGGGAAGAAATCAAGACCATGCTCGACAACGCCATCACCATCAAGCCCAAGCGGCAGATGAGCGTTCAGTTCAGTGGCGGCGAGCCCACCCTGTCGCCTTACTTCCTTGACGCTGTCGCCTACTCCCGCAAGGTTGGCTACAACTCCGTGCAGGCCGCGTCCAACGGCATTGAATTCGCCAAGTCGAAGGAGCTGTGCCGCGCCGCTGCCGAGGCCGGCCTCCGTTACGTCTATCTCCAGTTCGACGGCATCGGCAACGCCGCCAACTCCCATCGCAAAGTCGGAAACCTGTTCGACGTCAAGCTGCAGGCCATCAACAATCTTCACGAGGCCGGCGTCGAAATCGTGCCCGTTACCACCATCGTCAACGGCATCAACAACGAGCAGGTTGGCCGCATCATCGAGTTCGCCCTCGACAATCCAAAGAAGATCAGTTTCCTCTCCTTCCAGCCGGTCAGCTTTACCGGCCGCGACGAAGACATCACCGACGAGCGCCGCGTGGCCCAGCGCTACACCCTCTCGCACATGGCGCACGACGTCAAGGCGCAGGTGGGCATGGGCGAGCCGGCACGCGACTGGTTCCCCATCAGCTTCATGAGCACCTTCTCCGATTGGGCCGACCTCATCCATGGGCCCAGCGCCGAGTGGGGCCAGCTCTCCTGCGGTTGCCATCCGAATTGCGGCATCGGCATGGCCGTCATGATCGACAAGCACACCAAGGAAGCCGTTCCCGTCACCGCCTTCCTCCACATGGACCAGGTGGCCAAGGATCTGGCCAAGATCAACGATGCCGCCCGCGGCAGATTCCTCTCCGTCCTCGGACTCGGAATCTCGCTTTTGCGCAACTACGATCCCTTCATGGCACCCACCCACTTCAAGATCACCGACATGATGAAGAAGATGGACAAGACCTTTAACGCCACCGGCAAGAACTACGGCAGCGTCAAGGGCGATCGCACCATGGAAGACATCAAGCTCCGCCGCCAGGACCGCTGGAACTTCCTGTTCATCGCTGGAATGTGGTTCCAGGACTTGTTCAACTACGACTTCCGCCGCACCGAGCAGTGCATCATCCCCTATGCCACGCAGGAAGGCGAGATCAGCTTCTGCGCCTATAACACCGGCATCGGCTGGCGCAACATCATCGAGAAGATGCACATGACCGCCACGCTCACCAAGTGGTATGAGGAGCACGGCCGTCACGAGATCTTCGCCGGCGGCAAGAAGGTGGCCATGAATCAGGTCGGCCACGATCTGCAGCTCAATATGGAGCACGTCAACTCCGAGGCCAACCACACGCTCGACAATCTCGGCATCGCCAAGAACGCCCGCGAAGAAAAGATTCGCGCGCGCGACCAGAAGCTGAAGGAAGAAGCAGAGAACGCCCGCATGGCAGCGCTTTACAAGGAGCACGTCCTCGGTATCAAGACTCCTGAGGGCCTTGTCTCGCTCGACTCCATCCGGCCCGCATCGAACAACGCCGCCTCGCCTATCAACAGGCACCGGGAAGAAGCCGACTTGGTCGCCGGCGACTAAGGACTGGCCGTCCAGGCAAAGTTCACTGGCACCTTGGTTCTCTCACCACGAAGGCCGCTCCAAAATGGAGCGGCCTTCGTGCTTCTGCGGCCTCCTTTGCATTGGCCAGGTGCCCCAGGTCCGGATTCTCGGACTTGGAATTCCTCGAATCCACAATCGTCGCCAATCTCACCACACTTCCAGCTTGAAATCGCGATAATTCCGGATAAACTCGAAGTCCGCGCGGTTCGACGTGATCAGCCCTGCGCCGTGGAACCTCTCCACATTTCATCTCGTTGGCGCCGCTTCGCACGGTTCCTCTTAATTCTTCTTTCCCGGACGCTGCGTTTGCGCTTCTGCCGCCTTGCGAATCGCTTCCGCATCCGCGAGGTCCTGAGGCCTCCCGGAGGCAAGCTTCGACGCGATGAGATCGGGGGCGGAAATGAAAAACGCCTTCAGGCCGCTCTCGGGATCGATGACTCCCTCGACGCGACGCTCCCAGGCTGCGTCAAAATCGACGCCAGGAATCTCAGGAAGAATGTCGAAGCAGTGTGGGTCGTGTCCGAAACGAAAGAAGCTGCCGCGTTCGGCGAAGTCTTCCGGCCGAACGCCCTCAAGCGGCACCCCAAACGCAGTGAGTGAGGTGTACGTCGCTTGCGCGTTTGCGGGGTCTGCTTGAATGAAGAGGTCTATGTCGTTCGTAAAGCGGGGCTGGGCATGAAAGATGACCGCATATGCTCCCACAATGAGGTATTTAACGCCATGGGCATTGAAGGCGGACAAAAGGTCTTTGTAGTCTTGGTACATCCGGCTCGATCTCCCAACCTTTCAGCGCATAGGCCGTGCGGATCATCTCCTCCGCTGCGTCCATCCGCTCATGCATGGGCCGGCTCTGCCAGTAGCGATACTCGTCGGCCTTCATCTCGTCGAAGCTTGTGTATTTGCGCAGCGTCGCACCCATGTATTCATTTGACCATCTTGGCGGATTGATTTCAACGATTCATTTTGCCGCGTTGGACACCGAGGCGCCTGCGGTTCGAACCTACGCGTTCGAGATCAGAGAACCTACCACACTTCCAGCTTGAAATCGCGATAATCCCGAATAAGCTCGAAGTCCGCGCGGTTCGACGTGATGAGCCGTGCACCATGGGAGCGGGCGGTCAGCGCGATCAGGACGTCGAAATGCAGATCTCGGATCTTATGCGGCTCGAATCCCTTGTCGTCTCTGATTTTCGCGAGGATCTGGCCCGATTCCAGCCAGTTGCTCGTCGTCGGCGTCAGGATCGGACGGCTCTCTTGAATTCCCCGCACAAACTGCCGCTCCAAGGCAACGGTTGCTCCGCGCCAAAGCTCCGCAAGCACCACTGAAGAGTTCCTGATCCGCCCCGGACAATCGGCCATGCGTTCGGAGTGGCATGCCGTGCGCTGATTGTCGACCAGCACTGAGGTATCGAAGATCACGATGTCATTCATCGTGGCCCGCGAACTTGAGCTTGCCCTCGTACTTCTTGACCACATTCTTGAAGCGCCGATTGCCTGCAATCTCGCGCAGAGCCAAGTGCACCGCTTCCGTGCGCGTCTTGACGCCCAGCGCTTTCTTCACTTCGTCTGCAAGCTTGGTGTCCAACCGAATTGATGTCAGAGTCGCGGGCATCACCATGTCCTTTATATATACAGACTAGCTTAATGATATATACAAGTCAACGAGGCCGATTTCGCCCGGTTTGGGCTGCCCCAACTGTCCCAAAGTCGGATTATCACCCACCCCGAATCGTCTATCATGTCACCATGCCCCCCGAAAGTGCTGGGAAGCGCCCGTGCGCAATTCGCGACCGTGTGCCTGACCTCATCCGCTCGCATGCCGCAAGGCATCGCTGCCCGTCAGGGACAGTTATCGTCGCGTTCTTACTCCTTTCCCTCACGCTCCCGGCCCAGCAGCCTTCAGCGCCGATCGCCTGGCAGGGCGCCCTCCGTGACGCCGCCGGCGCGCCCATCGCGCAAGCTACCGTCCGGCTCGCTAACAACGCATCCAGCGCTCAGTCAACGACCGCCCCCGACGGCTCTTTCAGCTTTGCGCCGTTATCCCCCGGACAATACCGTCTCTCCGTTGAAACTCGCGGCCGCAAGTTCGCATATCCGTCGCCAATCACAATCTCGCAGAACGCCCCGCCCTCCCTCCTCACGCTCTCCGGCAGCCACCTCTCCGTCGCCACCGAGCAGACCACCAGTGCCACCGGCGGCGAGCGGCTATCGAGCGCCGCCGTCAGCGAATTGCCGCTCAACAAGCGCGACTTCAGCCAGTTGCTTCTGCTGGCTGCCGGCACCATGACCGACGCCAACGGCGCCACTAACTTCACGCAGCAGTTCGCCATCAACGGCCAGCGCGGCGTTGAAGCCACCTTCGCCATGGACGGCGCCGACATCAGCGATCCGGAGATGGGCGGATCCACATTCAGCAACTTCAACGTCGATGCCGTCGAGGAAATTCAATCCAGCTCCGGCTGGATGCCCGCAGAGATTGGCCGCGGCGCTTCCGGCTTCACCAACATCGTTACGCGCTCCGGCGCCGACGGCTTTCACGGCTCATTCTTCGAGTTTCTTCGTAACTCCGCCCTCGACGCGCGCAACTACTTCGACCACCCCACTCCCGTCTATCCCGGCCGCATTCCGCCCTTCCGCCGCAACGAGTTTGGATTCACCAACGGCGGGGCGGTGATCATCCCTCATCTCTACAACGGCCGCGCGCGCACCTTCTACTTCACGCAATATCAGGGCTTCCGCCAGGCGCTCGGCACCACGCAGGTCATGCCCGTGCCCACCTCAGACGAGCGCACCGGCATCGACGCCTCCGCCATTTCCGGCGACACGCTCGAGGTTCCCGTCGATCCCGCCATCGCCGCCGTTCTGAAGCGCTATCCCTCGCCTAACAACCCTCAGGGTCCATTCGGCGCGCACACCTATGCGACGCCCTCGACGGTCATCACCAACGCCAATCAGTTTTCTCTGCGGCTCGACCACACCTTAAGCGCCAAAGATCGGTTTTTCGCGCGCTTCAACATCGACAACCTGACCGGCCCCACTACGAATCCCGACCAGACGGCCATCGATCCATCCTTTGCCACTATCTATATGGACCGGCAGCGCAATGTCGTGGGCGCCTGGACGCGCACCGTCTCGCCGCACTTGATCTTCATCTCTTCCCTCAGCATCACGCGCTCCACGCCCGGATTTCCCACGCCCAATCACGCCGATCCCGCCATCAAGTTCAACGACGGTCTCTTCGAGGCATTCAATTCCGCAGCGGGTTCGGTGATGCAGGCCTACGGAAATCTCTTTCAGGGCCGCCAGCTCGTCAACGTCTCCGTGGGTCGGCACGAAATCAAAGCCGGCTTGGAGGCGCGGATCAATCGCGATACCACCTATTTCGGCACCAGCCCCAACGGCGAATACAGCTTTGGCGGCGGCGCCTCGTACGCCACGGAATTCATCCCGTCAAAGAGCGGCACGCACGACATTCATCCGGGCGACCTGCTGCCCGATACGCTCTCGGCTTTTCTTTCCGGCAGCCCCTTCGCCTACTCGGTCGCTATCGCGCCTCCGTACTTCTCCAGCGGAGAGCACATCGGCCCCGCGGCCATCAATCGCAACAATGTCAGCTTTTTCCTGCAGGACACGTTCAGAATTACAAGCCACCTTACGCTTGACTACGGCGTGCGGTGGGATCTCTACACGCCCATCAGCGAGCGAGCGCATCGAACCTCCACGGTCATCACCGCCAACGGCGCGCAACAATATGTCATCAACCCGCAACCCGGCTACAAGACCGATTGGAATGCGTGGCAGCCCCGCGTGCAAGTCTCCTGGCAGGCCACACCCAAACTTCTTGCGCGCGCCGGCGGCAGCGTGATGACCATCCCTCCCAACATCTGGCAGGACAACTTCCTCACCGGTTCCACGCCGTTCGCGGTGTATCCGCGCCTGCTCTCCGCCCCGAACGCGCCTCTTCATTATGGATTCGCCATCACCCCCTCTGAAATTCCATCTGTCTACACGCCCGATGGCGCCAATATCTCCCCAACCAAAAGCCCCAAACAGGTCCCTGCAAACACCGTGATGGACATCAACCGATACGAGCAGGAACTGGCGGCGCTCACGCCCGGCGGCCCAGTCAGCGATTTGACTCTCAGCGGCATCGACCCTTCCTTTGGCAACGCCACCCTCTACACATGGACCGCCGGCCTCGAACGCAAGCTCGGCGGCCTCACCGCCGACGCAACCTACGTCGGCACAGCCGCCGAAAAACTCCCCGCCATCGGTTTTCCCAATGCGTATTCCGGCGCTACACCGGCCTTCGCGCGCTACACCACGTTCGACGTCTCCGGCAACGTTGCGGGCGGCTTCGGTACTGAAATGGTCGTTGTGGCGTCCTCGCATTCCAGCTATCACGCGCTTCAGGTTTCGCTTTCGGGAACCATGGCTCACGGCGGGCCGGGCATTCAGGCAGGCTTTACCTGGAGCAAGTCGATCGACAACAGCAGCGGCGTCATCGGTGGAGGAACAACGCCCCAGAATCCCTTCGACTATCACCCCGAAAAAGGCCCGTCGTCTTTCGATGCCACAACATCTTTCGGCATCAGCGCGGCGCAGGATCTTCATCTCGATCGCGCAGCCGCTCTCCGCTTCGCCGGCAGCAAGTTCACATCCGGCTGGGAGCTTTTGAGCATCGCGTCCGCCTCATCCGGTTCGCCATTCACCGTCTACTCCGGCATTCAGCAAACCGGCGCAGGGTCCAGCGGCGTCGACCGTCCCGATCAAATTGCTGTGCCGCATCTTTCCACCGCGCGCAAAATCCGCGAGGACTACTTTGGTCAGGGCGCGAATAACTCAGCCTTCTTCTCCGTGCCCATTCACATCGCCGGAGGCACCGGCCCGAATCAGGGCCGCTTCGGCACTCTGGGCCGCAACACCTTCCGCGGGCCCGCGTTCTACAACTTCGACCTGGCCACCATCAAAGACACGCCTTTGGGAGAACGCAAGAGCGGCGCTGAACTCGTCGACCTTCAGTTCCGCGCGGAGTTCTTCAACATCTTTAACATCGTCGACATGGGCCTGCCGGCAAACATAATCGCCGGCTCCGGCTTCGGCATGATCAGCAAAACCGCCGGCAACTCCCGCCAGATCCAGTTCTCGCTCAAGCTCATCTATTGAAACCATCCTGGCCTCGCGTCCTACGCATTTTGCCAGAAAGTCACGGCTCAATTCGAAACAAAGGGAAGGCGAAATCGGCAAAAACCTGCTGAAAGGAACCGGCTCGGTGTTCCCTTAGTCACCTGGCCCCTTGTTCCCTCGTTCCCTTGGTCCCGGCTTCGCTGTACAATCCCTACATGACTCCGCGGCTGGCCCCGCACTTTGAGGCGCCCGCGGTTGTCAAATGTACCCAGGTGACCCGATGACCGCGCCACGCGAAAAACACGAGCCGCGAAAGCTGCCCATGATGCCCATCCGCGACATGGTCATCTTCCCCTATATGATGACCCCCTTCGTGGTCGGCCGCGAGTCCAGCGTGCGCGCCCTCGAGGAGGCCCTCACCGGCGACCGCAAAATCTTCCTCGCCACCCAGCACGACGCCTCCATCGACGAGCCCAAGGCCAAGGACATCTACCAGGTCGGCTCCATCTGCAACATCGTGCAGAGCGTCAAAATGCCCGACGGCAACATCAAGGTCCTCGTCGAGGGTGTCGAGCGCGCCAAGTCCATTGAGGTCACTGACCGCGACGGCTTCTTCGTTGCCACCGTGCGCACCGGCAAGAGCGATTTCGAGATGACGCCCGCCGCCGAGCAGCTCATGCAGCGCGTCACCACGCTGTTTGAGAACTACGTCAAACTGCAGCAGTCGCTCAATTACGAAACCATCATCGCCTCCGTGCGCATGGACGAGCCCGCCAAGCTCTCTGACACCATCGCCGCCAATCTCCAGGTCGGTATCGAAGAAAAGCAGGAGCTGCTCGCCATCTTCGACCCCGCTGCGCGCCTTGCCCGCCTGGCCGACGTCCTCGACGTCGAGATCGAAAAGCTCGACCTCGACCGCAATATTCAGTCGCGCGTCAAGCGCCAGATGGAGCGGGCGCAGAAAGAGTACTACCTCAACGAAAAGATCAAGGCCATTCAAAAGGAGCTGGGCCGCGGCGAGAAAAGCGAGTTCGACGAGCTGCGCAAGAAGATCGAATCCGCCGGCATGCCCAAGGACGTCCTCGACAAGTGCATTCAGGAGCTGAAGAAGCTCGAAGCCATGCCGCCCATGTCGGCCGAGTCCACCGTCAGCCGCAACTATATTGACTGGCTGCTCGCCGTGCCCTGGAAGAAGCGCTCAAAGGAAACGCGCTCCATCGACTACGCCGAAAAGGTTCTCAACACCGATCACTACGGCCTGGAAAAAATCAAGGAGCGCATCCTCGAGTTCCTCGCCGTCCGCCAGTTGGTGAAGAATCCCAAGGGCTCCATTCTTTGCTTCGTCGGACCTCCAGGCGTCGGCAAGACCTCGCTCGGCATGTCCATCGCCAAGGCCACCGGCCGCAAGTTCGTTCGCCTCTCGCTCGGCGGAGTGCGCGACGAAGCCGAGGTTCGCGGCCATCGCCGCACCTACATCGGCGCCATGCCCGGCCAGATCATCCAACACATGAAGCGCGCCGGCACCAAGAATCCCGTCTTCCTTCTCGACGAAGTTGACAAGATTTCTTCCGACTTCCGCGGCGACCCGGCCTCGGCACTTCTTGAGGTTCTCGACCCCGAGCAGAACATCACCTTCCAGGACCACTACCTCGACGTGGACTACGATCTCTCGCAGGTCCTCTTTGTCGCCACGGCCAACGTGCTGCACACCATTCCGCCGGCGCTGCAGGACCGCATGGAGGTTCTCCGCCTGCAGGGTTACACCGAGAACGAAAAACTCGAAATCGCGCGTCAGTACCTCATCAAGAAGCAGCGCGAGCAGACCGGCCTCAGCGACAAGAACATCGTCTTCCAGGACGACGCCGTCCTCGAAATCATCCGCTATTACACGCGCGAAGCCGGTGTCCGCAATCTCGAGCGAGAAATCGGCAACGTTTGCCGCAAGGTCGCCCGCAAAGTGATCAAGGGCGGCGCCAAGCATAAGGAAGAGATCACCGCCGCCAACATCGCCGAGTTCCTCGGCGTGCCCAGGTTCCGCGACTCCGAGGTCCACGAAAAGAGTGAAGTCGGCCTCGTTACCGGTCTCGCGTGGACCGAGGTCGGCGGCAGCATCCTCACCACTGAAGTCCAGGTCCTCGACGGGAAAGGCAAGCTCACCATCACCGGCCAGCTCGGCGACGTGATGCAGGAGTCCGCGCAGGCCGCGCTCGCCTACATTCGCAGCAAGGCGCAGGCCCTCGGCCTCACGCGCGAGTTCTACCGCAACGTCGACCTCCACCTGCACGTGCCTGAGGGCGCCATCCCCAAGGACGGCCCCTCCGCCGGAATTACCATGGCCACGGCTCTCGCCAGCGCGCTCGCCAAAATTCCCGTACGCCGCGACATCGCCATGACCGGCGAAATCACGCTCCGCGGCAAGGTGCTCGCCATCGGCGGCCTCAAGGAAAAGCTCCTCGCCGCCCTCCGCGCCGGCATCTTCGAGACCATCCTGCCGCGCGCCAACGAGAAGGACCTCTCCGAGCTGCCCGACAACATCAAGAACGCGATGAAGCTCCACTTCGTCGACACCATGGACGAAGTGCTCGCGCTCGCGCTCGAGCGCCCGCTGCCCACCGCGCTGCCTTCAGAAACCGAGGCCCTCGCCGCCGTCCCTCCGCAGGAAGTCTCCACCAACCTCCCCGCCCCGCAGTAGCGTGTCCCTCGATTGGCAGCACGGCGCGCTCGCCGAAGGATTGGCGTGCTATCGAAGGCAGGAGTTTTTCCTGGCGCACGAACATTGGGAGGATGTCTGGCGCGGCTCAGCGGAGCCCGAGAAGACATTCCTGCAAGCGCTGATTCAGATTGCGGCAGCTTTCCATCACCTTGGGCGCGGCAATATTACCGGCGCCGAAAAGTTGCTCATCGCCGCGCTCGACCGGCTTGAACGCTATCCGGACGAATTCGGCGGAGTCGCCGTTGGCACCGTTCGTCAAGGCATCAGTATGTGGCTTAACGCGCTCGCAACCGGCAGCGCCTCGCGTCAGTTGCCATTCCCGGTGATCCAGTGCGACCAACCTGCACCGCGGTGAGTTGGAAGATTCGCAATATGCCGTTACAGCATCGCCTGTCCTGATCCCTGACCCCTGATCCCTGTCCCCTGACGACCAGTCCCTATTCCCTATTCCCTAATCCCTGGTCCCTAGTTTCTCCAGCGCATCGCACGCCGTCTTTACTCCGTTCTCCCGCGCCACCTCATCGGCCGCCTCACGTGCGCGCGCATCGAACTCGGGCTCCGCCAACATCGCACGCACTCTCCGGGCCACGCGCCCCGGCTTGTAACTCGACCGCTGAATCACGCGCGCCACTCCCATCCTCCGCATGCGACGCGCATTGTCCGGCTGGTCGTGCGAGTAGGGCATGATCAGCATCGGCCGCCCCGCGCGCAGGCACTGCGCCGTCGTCCCTACGCCCCCCTGGTGCACCACAAGCGACACGCGCGGAAATAGCCCCGAGTACGGCGCGTACTCCGCCACGCAAATCGTCTCCGGCAACTCCTCTTGCGGCCGGTTCTTCTCGTCGTTCCCGATCAGCAGCACCGCGCGCACGCCCAGCTTCTTCGCCGCCCGCGCCGACTGCTCGTAAAAATCTCCCGCCGCCAACACCGCCGCCGATCCCAGCGTGAACACCACCGGAGCCTCGCCCGCCTGCAGGAACTCCTCGAGCTGCGCGGGCAGCGCCGGGTTCCCGGCATCTGCATCGTAAAAACAGAATCCCGTGATCAGCGTGTTCTCCGGCCAATCCTTCTGCTCCACACCCAGCACGTGCGAAAACAGCGCCAGCACCAGGTGCGGCGAGTGCTTCGCATCGAAGATCGGATTCTTGCCCCTCGGCAGCCCCAACTCCTGTCGCAGCTCGTACACCGGCTCCGGCCATTTGCGCGTGACGAAGCGCGCCAGCCGCCGCATCGCACGCCCCATCCCCGGCGCCTTGTCGGCCCGCGCCAGCCTGGGATACGGCGGCAGCACCGGCGGATCGTATGCCGAGAAAAACGAGAACGGCGCCAGCACGTAGCTCGCCCACGGGATACCCGTCACCTCCGCCACAATCGGCCCCGCGTAGTTCAGCTCGCCCAGCAGCAGCAGGTCCGCGCGTGCCGGTTTGGTCGCCGCATCCAGCAAATCGTCATAGGTCTCGCGCAGAACCGGAAACAGAAATTCCCTCAGCCCCGTCTCCGTGCCCTTCTTCACGTCGTAGACCATCTCTACGAGCTTCTTGTTCCCGGGGTCGATGTCCGGCCGCAGCGCGCTGAACTCCAGGCCCAGCGGCTCGATCTTCGGCCTGTAGACATTGGGCAACGCCATCACCGGCGTGTGCCCCCGCCGCTTAAGCTCCAGCGCAATCGCAATCAGTGGATTGATGTCCCCAAACGTCCCAATGTTCGACAGAACAATGCGCAATCTCGGACTCCCTAAAGCCGGAATAAACCGTAAATCTGAGAGTAAAGCATGGGGCCGCAAGCAGCGGTCTGCTCGGAGTAAACGGGAGTTGCTTGGGATGGTTCGGCGCCGCTGTTCAAGCGCATCCAGCGCCCGGCGCTTCTCTTCTGCCTACATCGACCGCGCGCGGGCCAGTTCCACGATCTTCTCGATCATGTCCGTGTACGAGTAGCCGCCCTTCCTGGCGGCCATGGCGAATTCGGCGGCGCTGGCGAGCCACGGATTTGGGTTCGCTTCGATCACGTACACCTGGCCCTTTTTGTTCAACCGCATATCGATGCGTCCGTAGTCGCGCAGCTTGAGGGCGCGATAGGCGGCGAGCGCGGTGTCCTTCAGTTTTTGCGTGGTCTCCTCGTCCAGGTCTTCGGCCGGCGCGGATTTTGTCACCTTGTAGGCCTCGGTCTCCTGATCGAACTTCACGTCGTAGCCGGCGATCCGCGGTGTGCCCTTGGGAAGCTTGGAGAGGTCGAGTTCAATCAACGGGAGCACCTCGGCGTTGTCGTTGCCGAGAATGGCGGCATAGATTTCGCGGCCTTCAATGTACTCCTCAATGAGAGCCGGGCTGTCGAATTCCTCGTGAATGTAGTGGATGCGTTCCATCAGCTCCTTCACGCTGTCGACAACGGAGCCGGTGTCGATGCCGGCGGATCCGTCTTCTGAGACGGGCTTCACGATCAGCGGAAACTCGATATCGTGCGAGTGATCGGTGCGGCCCTTATAGGAGGTTGCGAAATCCGGGGTCTTGATCTTGTGAAAGTCGAAGATCTTTTTGGCGATCGCCTTGTCCTGGGAAAGATAGAGAGCCTGCGGGCCGCCGCCGGTATACGGAATCTGCAGCAGTTCCAGATAGGCGGCGATGTTCTTGTCCAACGTGTCGTCGCCGGCATACGACTCGGTGAGGTTGAAGATGAGGTCCGCCCCGCACTTTGCCAGCGCAAGCAGCGATTGGTTCTTGCCGTCGAGGACGTGATACGAAGGTTCGTGCCCCAGCTTCGTCAACGCCTCGAAGATTTCTTCGCGATCGTACAGCGGATTCTTCTTCTTCCGGCGCTTGCCTTTTTTGCCGCGCGGCGCCTTCACGGGCTCCGGCTCTGGCTCCGGAGGGCCCTCTTCCCAGACGTCGTGCAAAATCGTTACTTTCAGGTTCGCCATGGTGCTTCTGCACTTTCTCGGTTTGCCGCACATCCGCCGCCAACGGAGGATGTGCCGCACTCGTCAGGGCAGAATGAACTTGCCCAGAGTGATGTAGTTCATTGCCAGCGCGGTCGCGTACACACTCACCTCGGTCAAATATTCCCGCTCACATTTTATGTCCGCGCGCAGGCCAAGGTCGCTCACTTTTGCTTCGATGGTTTCCACCAGCCTCTTCACCAGCCCGCGTTGTACGCCCGTCCAGTAATTCACCTTGTCGACCAGGACCTTGCGGTTCTCCCGAAGAAGATCGACCGCCGGGCGAACATTTTTCCTGCGGCGCTTCGATACGCTGAAAATGTCGCGCAAATCGGTGTCGAGCGGCAGCTCGCCGGGAGTGAGTTGCTGATCGAGCGCGCGCTGATAGAACTCGCCGACTGTCACATCCATTTCGTCCACGGTAATATCGGTGTTACCGTGTGTCACCACCGGGTCGGCATCGCCGAGCTTGCGGCCCATGCGATCCATGTAGACGAGCTTCTTCATCGCGCCCCAGCCTTTGTACCGCTTCCGCCAGTTGGAGCGAGGTGTCAGCCATACCGCGAACGTCTCGGCGAAGTCTTCATCGGGATGCTTCTGCGCATACCAGCCCTCCATGTGCCGCACGAACTGGCGCGAGAATGGAACCGGCTTGTAGTTTTCCCGGTAAGCCCGCCGGAACGGTCCGAAGTGGTCGCGCCATTCCGCCGTTTTATACAGCCCGTACGCATAATTGAATGCGTGGCCGGCCTCGTGGCGCATGTACATCATGATCTGCCGCGTGTCTTCAATGTCGTTCATCTCCGACTCGAGCCGCTGCAGTTTCGGATCGGCCAGGTAGAACGGAATTCCGATCACGGGCTCCATGTTCGGGCAGCCCCACTCATCGGTCAGGTAGCACTTGGGGCGGAATCGATGGAGCCCCTTGGCCTCCAGCTCCTTGTAGAGTTGCAGGACGAAGCGTTCGAGGGGAGAGCCCTCCAGCTTCAAGCCGAGTTGCTGAATCGGCTTGGAGAGGATCTCCTGGACTTCTGCCGGCGCTTTCTCGAAATTGGCCACGGATGGTCCAAACGTAGCACATGCAATACAGAGTTCGAGAGGAGGCTCGTCACCTTTTAGTTAACAGGGCCAATGGCCGAGCCAGCCGGCCCGGATCGCCTCGCTGCTACTCCGCCTTTTTCGCCGGAGCATTCGCGCACGCCGCCGGCATATCTTTCAGCGTCGGCTGCAGGTCGGCCCAATACGGGCTCTGCTTCAGCAGCGCGCAAAAATCTTCGAGCGCAGGTAGCGGATTCTGCTGCGCCTTCGGCCCCAGCTCATCCACAAATTTCCACGCGAGATCGGAGTGCCCTGCATAGATCAGGTCCAGAACCGTCTGCCACATCGTCCTTCCGATGGAATCTGCATCGCCTGCCGCCACCACCTTCTGCGCCGCGCTCAGCTCTTTGTTCCACGCCGCGGGCGTAGGCGCGGGCGTCTGCATTTTGCCCAGAGCCAGGTGGAATCCGCCACCCTTCGCATCGTCCGTCCAGCGCAGCGTCACCACCTCCGACGGCGAGCACGCAAAGCATGTGGGCCAATAGCCAAATGTCCAGTCCGCGGTAATGTAGTTGTGCCGCCCGTCTTTCCGATCGCGGTCAAAATGCGCCAGGTCATCGTCGGCATCGTTCAGAGTGGCCAGCAACTTGAACTCCGGTTGCAGCTCAAACACCCAATGCATCATGCAACAATGCGCGCCGCCCGTGAACAACGACACAATCATGTCCGGCTGCCCGCGCCCCGTCACATCCGTGCCGTTTGCGATTGCCGGAATGTTCTCTTGCGCATCGCCCGGCTGCCCCAGCGTGAAGGTTTCAAAGCTGTCCACACTCTGGCTGTAAACGACCTTGCCTCGAGTCGTCACCTCTAAACACGCGCCATCGTCGCTCTTATACGCCTTGAACAGGTACTGCCCCACCGTCACCGCGTCCGCCTGGTTCTTCGCCGCGCACGCTTCCGCAGGATTCTCCGCAGGCCCCTGCGCCCCGCTCGCCCGCGCCGCCACGAGCCAGACCACCGCCGCCAACCCGCCCAGAATCCACGCCCGATTCCTCGACTCTTGCATCATCCCCTCACCACAATGCTGACCACGATAGCACCATGATCTATCCTTACCCTGATCCTTGATCCTTCATCCTTCATCCTTCGTCCCTGGTCCCCGGTCTCTGCTCTTATGAAGCTCCTCCTCGCCATCGTCGCCATCCTCGTCATCGCCGGCTCCATCTTTGCCGACTACAAGTGGCGCCGATGGATCGCCCGTCACCGCGACAGCAATGAGCGCCCCCCTGATCCCTAAGTCCTGATCCCCGATCCCTGATCCCTGATCCCTGACCCCTGTCGTCCCCCGTTACAATACCCCTAAGGAGTCGTCCAATCCGAATGCAACTCATTTCAGATCACCGTTTCCCCGCACGATCCGTCTTGAACCGCCTTGGCATGACATTCGCGCCCGCGGCCCTTTGCGCCGCCTCGCTCGTCCTCGCCGTCCCCGCCGCCCTTGCCCAGTTCGGTGCCGCGCCCACCACCCAGGTGCACGACGCCTCGGCCCTCAAGCCGCCGCCCGGCGCCCGCGTCGCCATCATCGAATTCGAAGACATGGAGTGCCCCGACTGCGGCAACGCCAACCCGCTCCTCAAAGAGGCCGCCGCAAAGTACAACATCCCCTGGATTCGCCACGACTTCCCGCTCCCCATGCACAACTGGAGCTTCCAGGCCGCCGTCAACGCCCGCTTCTTCGACACCAAAGGCAAGACCCTCGGCAACGACTACCGCGACCAGGTCTTCGCCAACCAGATCTCCATTGAATCCCCGGCCGACCTCCGCCAGTTCACGCAGCGCTTCGCCTCCTCTCACGGCATCGCCCTGCCCTTCGCGGTCGATCCCACCGGCCGCTTCACTCAGGAAGTCAAGAACGACTACGCCCTGGGTCAGCGCATCGGCATTGAGCACACGCCCACCATCTGGATCGTCACCAACGCCGCCCACGCCGCACCCTTTGTCGAGGTCATCGACCGCAGCAAGCTCTACCAGCTCATCGACCAGGCCCTCGCCGAAACACGCGCCCACTAGCCCGCGACGCGCTCCGCAAATTCTGAGTTGTCCTCTCGGATCACGGCGCGCCGCCCGCTCGGCCCCGCGCCACTCATTCGGCCACCGCCTCCCGGCGCAAATCGCCGCCCGCGATTCCCGCCGAACCCTCTGCCCCTCGTCCTCGATTTTCGTTGCCGACGGTTTTCTGCCGGCTTCACGCTACCGGCTCCCGGCTACTGGCTACTGGCTACAGGCTTCAAGCTACCGGCTACAAGCTGTTCCCCAAAACACAAACGGCGCCCGCACCCGCGAACGCCGCATCCTGACCCCTGATCCCTGACCCCTATTCCCTACGTCCCTGTTCCCTTGCCCTGTCTTTTTGACCCCTGACCCCTGATCCCTTGCCCTGTCTTTCTGATCCCTGACCCCTGACCCCTGTTCCCTTGCCCTGTCTTTCTGACCCCTGACCCCTGACCCCTGATTGCGAACAGCACTAGCTGTTCGCAATCTTCACCAGCTCCTGCCCGCCCGGCGCCACCATCCGCGTCTGCGGCGCGCGCCAGTGGTCAATGTAGCTTATCCGGTGCACGCACCCCACCGTGCAATGCGGCGCGCAGCTCTTCGCCGTCACAAACTCCCGCTTCACGTCCTCGCTCGTATACTCGCCCACCGGAACCGCCGGGTACCCCCGCTGCTGCGAGCAGTAGTGCACCAGCCCGTCTTCACAAACGTACAAATACCGCGACCCCGCCCGGCAACGCCAGTCGTTCGGCCGCCCCTGCACAATCGCTTCCTGGAACTTGTCGAACTGCGCGTAGTTCGTCTTCCTGCGCCGCGTCATCGCGTGGTACACCCGCGCCTCGTCCTCTTTCAGCGGCTTCAGTTGCCCGTCCCCGTCGTGAATAATCCCGATCGTCGACTCGAACCCCAGCTCCAGCGCCCGCCGCCCAATCACCAGCGCGTCGTTCGGATCCTTGATCCCTCCGCCCACCACCGAATTAATGTTCACGTGGAACTCGGCATACTCGGCCAGCATCACCAGCCGCTTATCGAGAGTCTTGAGGGACTTCTTCGACACCTCGTCCGGCTCTAAATTGTCGATCGAAATCTGCATGTGATCCAGGCCCGCCCGGTTCAGCCGCTCAATCCGCTCGGGATTCAGCAGGAACCCGTTCGTGATCATCCCCGCAATCGCGCCGGTTTTCCTGATCCGTCGAATCACGTCGTCCAGTTCGGGATGCGTCAGCGGCTCCCCGCCCGAGATGCCGATCATCGCCGTCCCCAGCCGCCCCAGCGCGTCAATCCGCCTGTACATCTCTGGCAGCGGCACCGGCTCGCTCACCTTGTCGTACTCATTGCAATAGGCGCAGCTCAGGTTGCAAAACCGCGTGGGAATAATCTGCACCAGCACCGGATGCCCCGTGTCCGCGAGCGCGCGCACCACCATCGCGCACTCGCGCACCTTCCGCGTGGCCCGCTTCCACAGCCCTCTCAGCGTCGATCTCCGGGGAATGCCCATCTCTTCTATTGAATCACAGGGGTGCTTAGTCAGCCCTTTAGCCGGGCGATGTTGATCAACTCCTCGATCGCCGTTCGCGCTCCGGACCGAATTCGCTCAAGCTCCGGTCGCACAGCATTTATTCGTCGGTTGTGGGCAGACCGATCACCTTGTTCCTTGATCTCCTTGAGCGCAGCCTTCGCCTCTCTGCCCAACCCTATGCCGCTCTGACCACAGCATTTGTCCACCAGCGGCCCAAGCATTAAGTAATTGCCGTCTTGATCGAAGATTTCCTTCTCACGCCCAAGCTTCTCATACGCTTCAATAACAAGCGTCTCGGCCAACCGCCTGAGCATTACAGCAGTCGCGTCGTAAAACCTCTGTTCCCAACAGCCGCATATCTGAAGCGCAACCTTCTCGATATAGCCCCTAGTTCCCCTCCAGATTTCCTCTGGAACGTAAGCCGACGACAAATCTACCGTCGGCGTGTCCTGGGCGCCGCCAACGAGCTCTCGGACACGATCAGTCAGACCAGCCTTTATCTGGAAACGCTCGCCAATCGTGATGATCTCTGGTGCCTTGCGCAAGTCCTTCGCGAGTCGAGCGCGATTTGGATTGCCCACGCGCAGATCAGTCATTTTCTTGCTCAAACCGTAAGCAGTCAGGCCCACGGAACCCCTTTGAGTCTCATTCCACAAGATCACAATAGCCTTCTCGCACGCCGTTAACTCCGAGCGCGCAAGCACGGTCTGAAGCTCCGGATCCGTCATCTCGCCCCCGCATCAGATGCCGCACGGAGCCGTGGCGACCGTCTCCTCGAGCCACCAGGCCTCCACTGTCCCTCAACAGAGGCATCCAAAATCTCGCTGACAAATTGCTCCGCGCGCTGCTCCGCATGGAAGTCAAGAGAAAGCTCATCGCCGTCCCGGACAATCCCCCTGTCGCTCGCGACGGCATGGCGTGTGTTGCCATCGTAACAACGGTAGCGTTGGAGCAGCGGAGTAACAATACGTCTCGACGAGACCGAGGCCGATCCGGTCAACTTTTGCGCGGCCCAAATCAGAACGTGGACGAGACGAATCGCCGCGTCGTTCGTGTTCCTAGCCTTGAGGTCCCTAACGGTGAGCAGTATTTCACCGTCCTGTGACAGTTTCGCAATTCCGGGGATCTCGTCGACCCGATCCGCCGACCCCGGCGGTGCCGCGACGCGCACCGCTGCAACAGAGCCCGCGCGTCCAGGTAAAGCCCCCGAATACTTCGCCGCAACCCAACCTGCAACCCGCGCACGAGCGAGCTCGTCCTCAACGTTCTGCAGGATCTCGTCAATCGCCCTCATGCCTTCAAGTTCGTCCATGGCTGAGCCTCCATCCTCAGATCCCATCACATCCGAAAGCAAAAGTCAATGCGAATTACGTACCCATTTTAAACAGCCATTTATTTGTAATAAGTTACACGATATAAAGTGCATAATATATCGTAATTTGTGTATGCCGCTCAGCGAGGAAGTTTCAGGTGAGAGGAAATTCAGTACTCGGCTGACTGGCGTCACGGAGAGAATGGCGAAATCTCACATATATTGTAAGAATTTTTCGGGATCCCTTTCCCAAAACAACGGCAATTCGGCGTCCCCGGAACCAAGACAATCTTAGCTAATGTATATAAAACACAATCATGTCATGTACATTGTCTGAATACATATTGGCTATTATACTTAAAATAAAGCTGTTAAATACATATACATGAGATTATTTATTGCGAATATGTGATTTTAAGCGGGCGAGGAAGTTTCAGGTGAGAGGAAGTTCAGTACTCGGCTGACTGGCGTCACGAAGAGAATGGCGAAATCTCACATATTTTCTAAGAATTTTCGGGATCCCCTTCCCAAAACAACGGCAATTCGGCGTCCCCGGAACCGAGACAATCCTAACGAATGTATACCCGATAAAAGCATGTACTTAATTGAACGGGCGGCTGGCCTACGCCCCAAGACGCCAACCCACCACGAAAATGGGTGCCCCGGAGCCTGTCCTGAGCGAAGTCGAAGGATCCCGATTCCGGGACCTGGGAAAGCACAAACCCAAAAAACTGAGAGCTGAAAGCTGACGGCTGTGAGCTGTCTCTTAAAAGCTCCCGTAGGGAGCGCCAGAAGATAGCCCAGGGCAAGTCGCCGTGGTCGGGGACCCCAACGAGCGATTCACGCTCGTTGGGGTGACGTGGCGACGCAGCCCTGGGGAAAGCCCCGCCCAAAAGAATCTCCAGCCCCGTAGGGGCGAAAGAACTCACGCACCAGAATCGGGTGCCCCAGTCCTTCGTCCGCCGCGGCGGAGTGACCCGGAATCCCACACTCAAAGTGTGCCGTTGTCGCAGGACTCTCTGGGTAACGCCCTAATGCTGATCTGGCCGGTCGTCCCTATGATGGTCGTCGCCGTGCCTGTCGTGATCGTCATGATCGTCGTGACCGGCGGCGAGTCCCGCGCACGCAAAATCGTTCCGGCCATTGTGAATTCCAGTCATGACCGTGAATCCATCAGGTGTCATCGGGCACATGTGCATTCCGTTTCCTTCGGTCGTGCCGTTGGCGTCGAGGAACGAGCGCCGCACGCCCGGCATATCGGAGCACACAAGCCAGTCGTAGTCGTTGTGCAGCCCGCGCATGTACCAGCCCGGACGGCAAACGTGCATATTGCCCCTGCCCAGGTCGCCTTGGGTTCCCCTATCCAGGTAGGTGTACGGCCGGGCAGATTCCTGACATTTCAGACCGGGCACATCCCTGACACTTCTTCCTTCTCAGGAAGGTTTTTGTTTTTGTCTTGGGGTCGAGGGCAAGCTTGCCCTCGACCCCAAAATGGGTGC